>Ga0302320_10001510_pt1 | contig 55837 bp, 36 predicted proteins | sample Bog_T0_3_FD_202130 | JGI IMG/M metagenome (GOLD analysis project Ga0302320, IMG submission 202130) | Peat permafrost microbial communities from Stordalen Mire near Abisko, Sweden - Bog_T0_3 | ecosystem: Environmental > Terrestrial > Soil > Wetlands > Peat | place: Sweden: Abisko, Stordalen Mire...
TACCGTACGCGCCACCTGCGACCTCCTGTTCTTGTCTCATACAGAATGCCACAAATCTCGTTAAGTGAACAGTATTAAGGCTAGCTTTTGGGGCCTGGGAAACCACGAACCCCAAGCCGAACCTGCCGATCCCCGCCTGCCGTCGATGAGCGTTTTGGCGTTGGCAACAGCCCGTCCAGCCTTTTTGCCGGCGAACGGTTTCAATGCCTGGCCAGAGTCAGGGGTTGGTATGAGGAAGCGTTGCGATGAACACCTCGGTGTTCTCGCTTTTCCTGGGCGGCTTGCCGGTTTGGGTTGACATTCTACCCAAACCGGCGGATACTTGGGTCGAATGGCTACCCAAGAAAGCAACGACGACCGCATTGCCTTGTTGCAGGGAACTCTGGACCTGCTCATCCTGAAGACGCTGCTCATCGGACCATGCCATGGACAAGGCGTGGCACGCATCATTCAGCGTCAATCGGAAGAAGTGTTCCTCGTCGACCACGGCTCGCTCTACGTGGCCCTGCAAAGGCTCGAGGACAAGAACTGGATTCGCGCCAAGTGGGGCGTGAGCGACAACAACCGCAAGGCGCGATTCTACTCGCTGACGCCGAAGGGTCGCGACCGGCTGATCGAAAAGACCGGCGAGTGGCGGCGGCTGACGCGAGCGATGGAATTGATTTTGGATTCGGGCGGCGGGCTCAAGGGCGAGGAGGCATAGCGATGTTCAGGCGCAAGCGCAGTGCGGAGGACTTCCGAGCCGAGATCGAGGCCCATCTTGAACTCGAGGCGGACGACCTCAAGAGCGAGGGCTGGAACGAGGATGAGGCGCGATGGAAGGCGCGGCGCGAATTCGGAAACCTGCGCGCCGCGCAGGAGCGCTTCTTTCTGAAGGGCCGCATGGTCTGGCTTGACAAGCTGTTGCGCGATGCGCGGTTCGCCATGCGCTCACTGCTCCACAGTCCGGGCTTCGCGATCGCCGCGATTCTCACCTTGGCCCTGGGCATCGGCGCCAATACCGCGGTTTTCAGCGTAATGAATGCGGTGCTCCTCAAGTCGCTGCCGGTCAGCGATCCCGCCCGGCTGGTATATTTGCGCACCTCCAACCCGCCGCGTGGCACAGGCACCATCGACACCACCCAGACATTTTCTTACCCGGTATACGACGCGTTGCGCCATCAAAACACGGGCCTCTCGCCGGTGATGGCATATGTGCCGCTCTCGGCCAGCAAAGTCGCGGTCCGCTATGGAGCGGAGCCAGAAGAGGCCGAAGGCGACATGGTCAGCGGGACCTTTTTCTCCGGCCTCGGCGTGAACCTGCCGCTGGGCAGGGGTTTCAGCGAAGTGGACGAGACCAATCACGCGCCCATCGCGGTCATCAGCTACAACTACTGGACGCGGCGCTTTGCGCGCAATCCGAATGTGCTGGGGAAAACGCTGTATGTGAACGCCGTGCCCATGACCATTGTCGGCATTGCGGCTGCGGGCTTTGAAGGCGTTGAGCCTGGAGGCTCGACCGATTTCTGGACTCCGCTGCAAATCCGGAGGGAGCTGAATGCTTGGGGCAGCCCTCCGCAGGATGGCAAACTTTACAACTCCAATTCCACATGGTGGTGCCTGCGTCTGGTTGGCCGGCTTGCTGCTGGCGTGAACAGGGCGCAGGCGCTGGCACAACTGCAACCGGTGTTTCAGACCGCGGCCTATGTTGGGCTGGGCGGAGCGCCGATGCAGGGCGAGAAGACTCCGGTCCTTAGCCTGGCTGACGCCAAAAATTTTCCCGGATACGACCAGCAGTACGGCAATCCGCTGCACATGTTGATGGCCATGGTGGGGCTCGTGCTGCTGATTGCGCTGGCCAATGTCGTCATGCTCCTTCTGGCGCGAAACGCGGCGCGGCAACGCGAGTTTTCGGTTCGGCAGGCCCTCGGTGCGGGGCGCGGCGAGTTGTTCCGCCAACTGCTGACGGAGAGCTTGATCCTGGTATCGGCGGGCGGCGCGCTGGCGTGGTGCTTTGCGGAGATGGCCACGCGGCTCTTGGGCCAGTGGGCGCAGATCGAATCCAGCCTGGCTCCGGACCGGACGGTCCTGTTGTTTACGCTTGGCGTGCTGGCGTTGGCCGGATTGTTGTTTGGGCTGGCCCCTTTGCGCGTGGCCCTGGCCGGCAGAGCCGAACTGGCGCTCAAGACTTCGGCGGCAACATCGCATACGGATGCCGGCAAATCGCGCATGGGCAGGACCATCGTGGCGCTGCAAATGACCCTGTGCGTGGTGCTCTTGGTGGGCGCTGGCCTGCTGATCCGCACACTGCGCAATCTGGAGAATACTCCTCTCGGAATGCGGGTGGACGGCTTGGTCGTCTTCGGGCTGAAGCCAAATATACCGTCCATTCCAGGGGGCCGGACCTTCTACCGCAACCTGCTGGACAAGCTGCGTCCGCTCCCTGGAGTTGAATCGGTGACCATCGTGGAGGAACGCCCTGGAAGCTGGTGGTCCGATAACAGCGACATGATGGTTGACGGCAGGCTGCCGGACCAGGCCAACGGCGCGTCCAGAACGGTCCGCAGCAATGTGGTGGGTCCGGACTTCTTCACCACTCTTGGCGTGCCAATCCTCGCCGGCCGGGACTTCACCGATTCCGACACGGCGGCTTCACCCCACGTCGGCATCGTCAACGAAGAGTTTGCCAGACGCTTCCTGCCCAATCGAAACCCGCTGGGCCACACCACCGGCCCGGACAACGGACAATACACCATGACCATCGTCGGCGTGGCCAAGAACCACAAATACCGCAGCATCGACGAAGAGCCAATCCCCATGGCCTGGTACATGTATGCCCAGATTCCCATGGTCGGGCCGATGCACATGGAGATGCGCGTGCACGGAGATCCACTCGCGATTCTGCCCGCGGTGCGCAAGGCGGTGCAGCAACTCGATCCCGACCTGCCGCTGATTCGGCCCATCACCCAGCGCGCGCAGTTTGCAACCACCATCGCTCACCAGATTCTTTTTGCGCGCCTCGCCGCGTTCTTCGGATTCCTGGCGGTCGTTCTGGTCGGGACCGGCCTCTATGGAACACTGGCGTATCGCGTGAACATGAGAACGGCTGAAATCGGGGTCCGCATGGCCGTTGGCGCGCGCCGCGGGCAAGTGGTCTGGATGATTCTGAAAGACAGCTTGGCGCTGACCGTCGCCGGGGTGGTCATCGGCGTTCCACTCGCCATGCTGGTGGGGCGCGCGCTGGCCTCGTCGCTTTACGGCGTTCAACCCCTGGATGCCGTCACATACCTGCTTGCGGTTGCGGCTGTGGCCGTCGTTGCTCTGGTGGCAAGCGCGATCCCCGCAAGCCGCGCTGCCAGCATCGATCCGATGCGCGCATTGCGCGTGGAATGACCATCCTCAAGGCCGGAATTGAGCCCATCGCGCCATCTCCATTGCTGCGTTCCACAGGGCGCAATTCACTTCCCTTCGCCGATTTTGCCCCGCTTTTCATCGATCTTGAGCGGGGATGAAATTGTCCCATCCCGGCGCTTTTTTGGCGCAGGGATGGCAAGCGGCCAGCCTCATGGCAGCGAACAGCAGGCGTCGGCATGAACGGCAAGTCCAGCTCAGTAAATCAGCTTCAGCGAGAACTGGATCTGGCGCGAGTTGCCGGCCGTCTTGCTGATCTCGCCGAATCCGGAGCCCGAGGTGATGTTGGCCGGCAGGCCCATGGTGACGATGTTGAACAGGTTGAAGAACTCGCCGCGAAACTGCAGGTTCACCAGTTCCGCTCCACTCTTGCGGCTTCCGAAGGGCGTGTCCTTGATGAGCGCAAAGTCGAAGTTATAGAAGGCCGGCCCGCGAAAGGAGTTACGGCCTAAAGTCCCAAAGACGCCCTGGTTGGGACCGGTGCCGCCGGCGACGTGGATCGGGGTGTGGAAGAAATCGGCGTTCAGATTCAGTCCGTCAACATTTCCACGCCCGAAATAGTCTTCGCGGACCTTGCGCGCTGTGGAGAGATTCGGCTTGGCAATCCGGTCGGGGCGGTCCACACCGTTCGACCCGGCCCCGGTCTGCTGAATGCCGCTGAAGACGGTGAAGGGCGAGCCGGAGCTGATGCTGGAGATGCTCAGCAGCTCCCAGCCGTCGGTAACTTTCTTGCCCGTGGGCCGCAGAAATCCGACGCTTTCCAGATGCAGGTCCTGGGCGACGCTGAGGCCGAAGCCGTGGGCCACGTCGAACCCCGATGGGCCTTTTTCCGGATGCGTATCGTAGGGATTCTGCGAAAGCCCCGAGGACACCGCTCCGGTCGATCCCGTGCCGCCGAGCACCAGGCTGGTGTTATCGATGGACTTGCCCCAGGTGTAACTCGCCTGGATGCCGGGCCCGCCGTGCCCCATGGTGCCGGAGAGCGAGGTTTGCAGAGCGTGATAGGTGGAGTGCGCGTCGGCGAAGATCACATTTTCCACGCCAAACCCGCCAATCACGTCGCCCTGGCTGTCGAATTGCGTATGAGGCGCGAAGGCTGGGGTGGCGCCGGGATAGCCGTTGGGGAAGCCGTAGCGCGGCAGCTTCACGCCGGCCGTGCCCACATAACTCGCGTCCGCGGTGAGATTGCCGAACTTGCGCTCCAACCCGGCCGTCCAGGTATAGAGTCTGGCATTGGTAAAAGAACGATCGATGCCGCTCAGGTTGAGCGCACTCACCGGGCTAACGGTGATGGAGGCCATATCCTTTTCGTACCTGTCGACATCCATCACGGTGTTGGGCGCGATGGACTTGGTGTGTCCCCCGGCGAGGATATTCACGCCGGCTGGCGTATAGGTATTGGGAACCTGGTCAGAAGTAATCTGGAAGCCATAAGGGATCGGCGCGTTCGACGCCGAAAGGCGTCGGGGATAAACGGCAAAAGGCGTGGAGCCGGTGAGGAAGTTATCCTGCCAGATATTGGGAGGAATGACGGTGATGCCGCCCCCGGCGTGTGCGGATAACTTGCTGGTAACTTGCCCCGTGGCCTGCACGCGCGGACCCCACCCCTTCCAGTCGGTGCGATAACCCGGCTGAGGATTCACGACATACTCCTGCGTGCCACCGACCGTCACGAAGCCGCCGGTGCGGTGGGCGCGCTCGGTGATGGGCGTATAGAGTTCCCAGCGAACCCCGTAGTCGAGCGTGAAGCGGCTGGTCACCTTCCAGGTGTCTTGCAAATAGATATTGAAATCGTTGCGGCTGATGGCCGCTGGCCCCATGTGCTCGCCGCCGGAAACCTCAGGGGGCGCGATGCCTACGTTATAGGCAAAGGGGCTTCCGGTAAGAAAGCTGCTGAGCGTATCCGGCAGCTCGCCGCCCTTGCTCACGTCGTGTGTCCCGGTGCCGGAGTGGATAGTGGTGGCCGCAATGCAGGTTGGGTCAACGCACGTGGGGTCCACGTAGTAGTAGGCAGCGCCGCCGCCAAAGTCGTATTCGCCATTGGGGCTGACGCCAAAATAGGTGGTATCACGATTGATGCGCGCCTCGCCGCCCGCTTTGAAGGCGTGGCGCGCGGTGGTGAAGGCGACATTTTGCCGGCCCTGGAACAGATTGCCGTACGCCTGCATCACCGAACCGGCTGACGAGTTGAAGGCCTCAAACAGTCCATCGCTGAATTTCACCGCGGGATCGGTGTGGTTGGGCGTGGGAAAGCCCGGCGTGGAGCGGGTGATGCTGATGGACGACTCAAACATCAGGCGCGGTGAGACCGTCCGAGTGTAGTCGCCGAAAACGTTGCGCTGGCGATCGATGTATTCGACACCGAACGACGGATCGATCGCCGTCTGGTCGGGATTGGTCGTCGGCCCGGTCAGGTTGTCCAGATTGAAGCGCGCAAAGAACTGATCCTTGCTGGAGAACTTGTGGTCCAGGCGCAGCGAGAACTGGTTCGCGTTGGTAACGACTTTGGATGCGGTCGCATAAGTGTTCGCGAGATCCGACCCGGTGGACAGGTTGGGCAGGGGGTAGCGGGCCAGGATGGCCGCGATGCTGGGATTGACGGGAACGGCAAGAGTGTCGGAGATCGTCTTTGTGGGATCGTTCGGATCGGGATATTTGACCTTGTCGCACGCGTAGGCCACATTCGCGACGGCGGTAAAGGTGATCCCGCAGGTGTTTCCGACCGCGCCCCGCTCATCCGCCGTGGGCACCGGCATCACCTGCGTGGTGCCCAGCACCTGGCGAAAGCCTTGGTACTGCGTGAAGTAGAAGGTCCGCCTGCGGCCGTCATAGACGCCGGGGATGAAGACCGGGCCGCCATTGGTGAAGCCAAACTCGTTGCGGCGAAAGGGCGGAATGCGGCCCGGATAAGCCGGCGTCGCGTGGTCGAAGTAGTTGCGCGCGTCGAAGGCCGAGTTGCGCACAAATTCAAACACCGACCCGTGAAAGCCGCTGGCGCCTGTGCGGGTGTGGATATTGGTGAACCCCGCCGCGCCGCGGCCGATCTCGGCCGGCATCCAGCCGGAGCTGGAATCGATGCCCTCGACGGCGTCCACGTTGAAATTGGTGAAGGTGGCGCCGCCCATCTCTGGATCGCTGATGTCGGCGCCGTCCATGGCGAACGTGGCCTCCACGCCGCGTTGGCCGTTGATGGCGAATTGGGCTGTGAAGTTGGTGGCTCCGTTGGAGTCGGTCATGGTGCCGGCCGCCAGCAGCAGCAGCGCGCTGAAGTCGCGCTTGTTCAGCGGCAGTTCGCTCACCGCCTGGCTCGACAGTTGCTCACCGCCGGTAGCGTCCTGGCCCTTGAGGGCCGCCACGGTGACTTCGCCGCGGCCGCTGAGCTTGATGACCACCTCGGGCGAGGCCTGAGACAGGTCGATGGGCTGGGCGTACTCGCTCTTATGGCCACCGGCCTGGACCGTGAGCCGGTACTGGCCCTGCGGCAGAGCGGCCAGCGTGAACCGCCCATCGGCGCCCGTGACCGCCTCGGCCTGTGCGCCGTTCCCGGTCAGACGCACCTTCGCGGACGCGATCGGCGCGCCCGCGGCGTTGTGCAACACTCCCCGCCAAACGGCCTGGGCGGCCTGCTGCGCGCCTGCCGCCACAGCCAATAGAACGAGCGCTGCCAGCGCCAGCCCTCTGAATACGTTTCCCATGCTGCCCGCCAACCTGCGCGCCGCCGCGGACCTGTTTCCCAACTTCGATTTCAATGGATTTCAACCCTTTTGATTTGGAATTCTCGCGGCGCGCAAAGATGTCTCGCCGGCGTGGGAGATGCCCCCACCGTGTCCGATTGGATTATAGTGCGGCCGGTCATCGCCGCGCAGTGTCGGCCTCGGCGATGCGCTTTCTGAGTCAAGTTTTCACTCTCGCATCGACGAAAGCTGCGTCCAGGGCCATGAGATTGCTGCGCGGAAACTCCCCTTCTCCCCACTAGAGCGAAACCAGAGTCCTCGTGGCTTGGTCAGTTTCGTGCAGGGTTGACGCTCCCTGGTGGTCGCGTCAACTTAAGTGCTGAGGCTTCGAGATACATCGACTCTGGTTTCGCTATAGAAGGCCCTCCGCATCCATCCCTGCCCGCCAGTCAGCATGACCGGGTTGAGCACGCGCCTGTCGGTCTTGGTGTTGAGCGAGACGCCGCCGCGGCAGGGCCGGCCCACGGGATCGGGAGATGGCCGGCCTGACCAGCCAACATCGGGATGCGGTTCAGCGCCCGACGGAGATCCCCGGGCTGGGCAGTGCGGAATGATTTTCGACCCGGGTGGGCCATCCTCGGTCCGGAGACTCACTGGAGACTTGGAATATGCTGGCTCTCTCCGGGCCTACCCGGAAGTCACCGGGCATCAAACCATGCATAAATAGCGGCTTGAACCGACACGGCGAACCTTGCAGGACTTCCTCGAACGTGTTGCTATTTTCCGATGCAGAAAGTCGAAAAGATCAAATTGATAATGTCGTCGGGAGTCGTCTTCCCGGTCACAGAGTCCAGAGCCCAGAGCGCGCGATAAAGGTCCAGCAGAATCATCTCGTGAGGGATGGCGGTGGCCGTGGCCTGCGCGGCATCGGCCAATGCTGCCAGTGCGCTGGCAATGGCTTGCTGGTGCCGCAGGCTGGTCAACATGCCGGGTTCGGCTGCGGCTCCGCCTGTGGCCAGGGCCAGTATGCGCTCGCGCAGGGCGGGGATGCCTTCGCCCGTAAGCGCGGAGGTCGGCAGCGCGGTCAATCCGGCGCAATCCCGCAGAGGACCGGCGTTTTCAGCCAAATCGCTCTTGTTCACGGCCACCAGGGCGGCGCGGCCCTCGGCTGCGGCCAGCAGCAGCCGCTCCTCGTCATTCAGGGCCTGGGTGGCGTCAAGCACAATCAGCACCAAATGCGCGTCGGCCAGCGCTTCACGGCTGCGGGCGATGCCTAGCTGTTCCACCTCCTCGCCGGCCTCGCGCAACCCGGCCGTGTCCACCAACTCCAGCGGAATCCCGTCCAGAGAAATGCGCTCGCTGACCGTGTCTCGGGTGGTGCCGGGGGTCGCGGCCACGATGGCCCGCTCGCGCTCCACCAGGCGGTTGAACAGCGAGCTCTTACCGGCGTTGGGCCGGCCCACGATGGCCAGTGTCAGGCCGTCATGGACAATGCGCCCGCGGGCGAATGAGGCCGCCAGCGCACTCAGCGGGCCCCTCAGCTCGTCGATGCGACGAGCAATCTCGGCCCCCGGCGTCACGTCCACATCGTCTTCTGAAAAATCGATCCCGGCTTCGAGCAGGGCAATCAGTTCAACCAGCGACTCCTTTGTCGGCTTCACCCGCCGGCTCAGTGCGCCGCCCATCTGCCCAGCCGCCTGGCGGGCCTGGGTCAGCGTCTGCGCCTCGATCAAGTCGCGAACCGCCTCAGCCTGGGTCAGGTCCATCCGCCCGGCAAGAAAGGCCCGCTGGGTAAACTCCCCCGGCTCGGCCAGCCGTGCGCCCAGCTCCAGAGCCCGGCCCAGCAGCAGTTCCAGCACCACTGGCGACCCGTGCGCGGCAATCTCCACCAGGTCCTCGGCGGTGTACGAGTTGGGCGCGGCAAACCAGGTGACCAACGCCTCGTCGATGCGGCTTTCATCGACCCCCGACTGCGTTCGATCGAGCACATCGGCCAGCCGCGCCCGCCCATGCTCCAGCGGTTGCCGCAGCCGGACCAGTTGCCCGCCAATCGAGCTGGCCAGCGGCCCGCTCAAGCGGACAATCCCGATGCCTCCGCGGCCCGGTGGCGTGGAGATGGCGGCAATCGTGTCGGCGGCTGTGTCGGGGATGGTCATAGGCCCGCAGATAGTGTAGAAGCTCACCCCCGCACCCCGGCGACGCGTCCGCCCGTTCATGCTCCCGAAGAAAGATCATCGGCCCATGGAATTGCCTTCGCTTCCCAGGATTGAGTTGCGCCTTGACCTGGATTGCCCGCTCGGCTTTCGGGCCGTTTCCAGGCTGGCCCCTGCCGTTACCAGCGAGAAGTTCCACCGTGAATCCGTGGCGCCGGCACACGCTGCGGATCATTCTGTGGTGGCAGTGGAAGCGGGTCTATACACGGGCCAGGAATCTGATGCGGGCGGGGAAAGAAAGCAATAGGGCGTGGCGCGCCGCCGCCAACGGGCGAGGCCCGTGGTCGAACGCCGGCGCTTCGCACATGAACCCCGCCTGTCCGAAGTCCTGGTTCGACCGTAAACGGTTAGTTTCGTTGCTGGCAACTCGGCAACGCCTTGCATTCGCCTCATGAGCCGCCGGACGCCGAACGGCGCGTCCTGCGGTGTGGGGCGACGGCGCAAGTGATCCCGCCTCCTGCCAGATTTGCCTGGGCAAGCGACGAGGCTCAGTCCGCGGCTTGCGCAGCGGCCAGTCGGCGCGCCCTGGGAGCGGCGGTCAGCCAGTAAAGCAGCGGCCCCAGCAGGGCCACAGCCACGGCAAACCAAAGCGCCGGAGTGGACCCCATCAGCTTTTCGTCCCGCGAAGCGTAGAGCGCATAGCCGATCAGCACCGCCGGCCCCACTCCCAGCGAGCAGGCGAACGCCAGGTTGCCGGCCTTGAAAGGCCTGGCCAGATTGGGCTCGCGAAGGCGCAGCACAATCAACGCCACAAACTCCAGCAGCAGGCTCGAGCCGTAGAGGATCAGGTCGATGGAGATGAGCCGCTCGAAGGGCAGTTTCAGCGCCAGCGCCCAGGCCAGACCGCAAAGCAGCACTGACACCCAGGGCACCCCGCGGCTGTTGCGCCGGCCAACAAAGCGCGGCAGCATGCCGTCATCCGCCATGGCCATGGGCAGGCGGGTGTAGCTCATCACCAGGGCGTTGAACATGCCGATGCCGGTGATCGCGCCGCCGCCCACCACCGCCAACCCCAGCAGCGGCCCGCCGATGGTGGTGGCCGCCGTCATCCAGTCTCCAGTCGCAAAACTGTCCACCGAAAGCCCGCTCAGGGCTATCGCGGCCAGCGGAAGAACGTAGGTGATGGCCACCAGCACGGTGGCGGCGATCATGGCGCGGGGATAGTTGCGCTGCGGATTCTCCACTTCCTGGGCCACCGTCGAGGCGTTGTCCCAGCCCATGTAATTCCACATGGCCACCAGCACCGCGGTCGAAAGCGCGGACTCGGAGGCGGGCTGGCTCCATTGCACCGCCGGGTGCAGCGCCATCCCGTGCCACAGCCCGAGAATCACGAAGATGGCGAACGGCGCCAGCAGCAGCACAAAAAGCCCCACCGAGTCGTCGCCCACCGCCGGCGCCCCGCGCAGATTCCACGCGCAGCAAAGCACCACCACGGCCAGCGACCACAGATAGCCGTTCCATCCTGACGTCAGCGCCGGCGAAAACTTGCCCAGGTACAGAACGAAGATGGCCGGGTAGATGGCCATGTCGAAAATGCTGGCCGAAAGCGACAGCCAGCCCTCCTGGTACCCCCAGAAAGGACCCAGCGCCCGCCGCACCCACATGTAGAAGCCGCCCTCGGCCGGCAGCGCAGCGGCCAGTTCGCCGATCATCAGCGTGGTGGGAAGGCACCAAAGAAACGGCAACACCAGCAGAATGACGATGGCCCTGGCAAAGCCGGCGCCCCCGAGAATGTCCTCAATCCCGTACGGACCGCCCGACACCATGAAGTAGGTGGCGGCAATCAGCGGCAGAAAACGCATCTTCCGCCGGGCGGGTTTGAGGGCAAAATACACAATTGTGAATCTAACAACTTTTACCCCCCGGACAAAGAAAATAATGCACCTCGAATCAAGTTTTTTCAGAGTGCGCCGCCGCCGCGTCTGGCGCGGCTGGGAACGCATTTTAGGAGGCCGCCGTCCGCTACCGCCTGTGATCAACTTTGGCCCTGCACAAGAATCTCGCAAAAGCCTCGTTTTGCGGGAATTTTTCGGGTTCTGCGAGTCCGGGCACACGCCTCCGATCAGGGACAACGACTGGACGAGGCTACTGGGCTGGCCTGGCCTGGCCTCGATCGAAGGTTTGCCGAGTTCAGCATCGATGAGCGCGCCAGGCGGCTGAAGCTGCGGGCGCGGCCCAAGTGCGCAAACAAGCAACTGGTCTGCTCGATGTGCGGTCAACAGGTGAACGTCCTTACCGGGACCTGCCGGCGGGAAGCGCGCGATCTCGCCTGCTCGGAGGTTCTGACCGCGATGGCCGCTGAACCGCGCCGGCTGCCCCGGCTGCGCCGTAAAGGCTGAGAAGGCGTCGCGGCTGCCGGGCTGGGAATCTGCAATTCACTCTTTAGAGCGCCAGAGGTCCAGCAATTCACGCAGAGCCTTGCCCTTTAGGTTTGCATCGGAACCGAAGAACTGAGCGCGATTTTCATGGCGTACACACTGCCAAAGCCCCTTCAGGTGAAGACGGAAAGCAAAGCTGCTCTCACACTCACTGGAGCCATGAGAGTTCCCCATCGAACCAGTCCTTCGCCTTCCGGCCGGGTCCAGTGCGTTCGAGCCCGCGGATATCGTCCGATGGATCGACCCTGAACTCCACCAGATGACCGAAGACACGAGCCTTGAGATTGTCGAAGATGATGCCGCATTCTTTTTGGGTCTGATCGAGAGGCTTGGGGAAGAAACTGCCAACGCCGATCAAGTTCACTTGTGAGCCGTACTCCCGCGCTCATGTCCGCTGGTTATGCTGGCGTTTCGTGTGCTGGGAACACCGTACGCAAATTTTGGAGGCTTCGTGAAGATTCGTATTCGCTCGCTTGCAATGTGCCTGCTGTCGATTGCATGCGCGTCACTTTGGACAGTTCATATCCATGCGCAAGCTACTACCGCGTCGATTCACGGCACCGTAACCGATCCAACCGGTGCGGTCCTGGCCAACGCCGCGGTCACTGTTGTCAACACGAGTACCGGAATCTCGAATACTCAAAAGACCGATGGCAGAGGTTTCTTTATCTTCCCCGACCTCCACATTGGTGGCCCCTACACGGTCACCGTCGATGATCAGGGATTTCAGAAGTTCGTTTCAAATGGCATCATGCTCGACTTAAGCTCCGCCCTCGAGATCGACGCAAAGCTGCAGGTCGGCGCTTCGTCGCAAACCGTCCAGGTCATTTCGACGACCCTCCAGGTGGAAACCTCCGATGTGCAGCTCAAGAATGTGGTGGGGGCCGCGGAACTCGAAGAACTGCCTAGCCTTGGCCGCGATGCGGTCCAACTTCAGAAGACCGCGCCGGGAGTGGTGGAGTCTCAAGACCGCAATGGCACCTTTTCCACCAACGGCAGCCAGACCGGAGAGAACTCCTTCCTCCTGGACGGCACGGACATCAACGACATCTTTCTCAACCAGCCCGGCGTTACGGTCAACCCCGATGCGCTGGCGGAAGTGAATTTCATCTCCAGCACGCTCGACCCGGAATTCAGCCGCAACTCCGGCGCTATTGTCGATGAGGCCTTGAAGAGCGGCACCAATCGGTTCCACGGAAACGGCTTCGAATTCTATCGCGACACGTTTCTCAACAATGGCAACTACTTCTCAGCGACCAGGCCCGTCTTTCATCAGAACGTCTTTGGCGGCACGCTCGGTGGGCCCATCCTCAAGGACCATGCCTTTTTCTTTCTGGCATACCAGGGACTGAGAAACCGCACGGCACAAACGCAGCTCACTCAGGTCTTCAGTAACGACCAGAGAGATGGAAACTTTTCCGCCGACGGCGCCTTGTCGGGCAATGCGATTCCATTTCCAGCCGGATTGCAGGGACCGGGAGGCCTTTGCCCGGCTGGAACGCCATGGAACACCTGCTTCCCCAATGGACAGGTTCCCACATCGAACTTCAATTCCATCGCCAGCGCCCTGCTGAACAAGTACGTTCCCAAATCCAACTTCTCAAGCGGCGGCATCAACTACTACAACTTCAATGCCCCCAATTCCGCCGGCGACGATCAAGGCATCATCCGCATCGACGATCAATTGACATCCAGGGACGCAATCTGGGCCTCCACCATTGTCGATTCCAGTCCCAGTTCGAATACCTTGCCGCTGCCTGCTACCCAGTCGACAGGCAACGGAGCCAATTTGCCCGGATTCGCGGCCGACAACTCGGCGCACATCAAGATTTTCAACGCTTCGTGGACCCATGTTTTTAACCCCAACACGCTGAACGAATTGCGGGCCGGCTACTTCCGCTACAATTTCTCTGAATTGGAGCCCGCGGCCTCCACGCTCGCCGAGCCTTCCACGTTTGGCTTCAATATCGTCCCCCAGGATACGGATGCCGCGGCGTTGCCTTACATCAATGTCAATGGATACTTCTCGCTCGGCTTCAGCACCAATGGGCCTCAACCCCGCAAGGATGAAAACTACAACTACTTCGACAACTTCAGCAAGGTTGTCGGAAACCACAGCTTGAAATTCGGAGCCAATCTGGAGCGATTCATCTTCAGCAATCCATTCCATGTCAACAACAGCGGCGCCTTCCTCTTCAATTCGTCCGCTACCTTTAGTTCCGGCGATCCAGCCGCTGACTTCCTGCTGGGCATCCCGGCTTCCTACAGTCAGGGCTCCGGCTTCTTCATTGACGTGAGAGCCTGGCAATACTATGCCTATGCGCAGGATCACTGGAGGGTATCCAATGCCCTCACGCTATCCTATGGCCTCGGATATGATGCCGAGACTCCCTTCGAGAATCTCCAATACAACGGCGTGGGCGTTACCTGCTGGTTGCCCAACGATGCGCAATCCACCGTGTTCAAAGGAGCCGGCCCGGGATTGCTCTACCCCGGCGACCCGGGATGCAACCGCAATGGCAGCCCCACAACCCATTGGAATCATTTCTCTCCACGCGTCGGATTTGCGTGGTCTCCAGATATCCCGCTGGCCGGGCTTTCCGGCGCGCCGGGCCAGCACGCGCTGGTCATTCGCGGGGGATTTGGACTCTATTGGAATCGCGTATCCGGAGAAGGCTCGCAGGTAAACCAGAACGATCCCCCCTTCGCGCTCAGCAGCGTCGGCGCGGCTGGGCTGGGCGGCAATCCCAGCTTCGCGAATCCCTTTCAGGATATCGCCGGAACCCCAGGCGCCTCCTACTCAACCAACCCGTTCCCGTATGCAATTCCAAAGCCCGGCCAGAACGTGGACTTTTCCTCTCTTTATCCATTGGAGATGGACAATCTCACCTCTGCTTTCAACGTCCCTTACACGTATAACTTCAACCTCAATGTGCAGCGCTCCCTGCCCGGTAACATGGTGCTCACAGTGGGATATGTCGGTTCGCTTGGCCACCGGATGATTCGTGCTTACGACGGCGACCGCATTACCCAGGCGGGCCACGATGCCTGCTTGGCCGGAACCGGAACCGCCGCGCCCATTGTGCTCAATGGCGCCACCTACACTTGCCTGCAACTGGCGGGCGAGCAATCTCAATACTTCCCGGGCAACAAGACTCAGCCGCGGATTCTCCCCGGATCGCAGTCCCCCGGCAGATTGCCCAATGGACAGCCTTATTACTGGTCGGTCGGCGACATGCTCACGAATGGCTCTTCCAGCTACAACTCCTTGCAGGTCTCCCTGGTCAAGGCCATAACGCATGGTCTGTATTTCGGCCTCGCCTACACCTACAGCCATGCATTGGACAATGCTTCCAGCCTGGACGACTCTGTGGCCAACGCCTACGGCACCAATTATGTTCCCGGATTTGAGCACCTGAGCTACGGAAACTCCGCCTACGATGCGCGTCAGCGCCTGGTGGGGCGGTACAACTATGAGGTTCCACTGCCGCACGTCATGCGTGGCAACGCCATCACGCAGTCTGCCCTGGGGGGTTGGCATTTCTCCGGAGTGACCGCGCTCCAGACCGGCTTCCCCATCCTCATCTACGATGCGGGAGTTTACAACTCGCTCTATTGCGACCAATTCAGCTTCGTCAATTGCCCGGACGTTCCCAACACGTCAACCTTCAACATCAAGACGCTGAATCCAAGGCGCGCCGGCAACTATTGGTTCGACACGTCCACCTTCTCGCAGGAGCAGGTTGGCACATTCGGAAATGTAGGGCGCAATTTTCTTCATGGCCCCGGATTCAACTACTCCAATTTTGAAATCTACAAAAACATTCCGGTTGGAGGACGTGAGAGTTCGCGCTATGTTCAGGTGCGCCTGGAAGCCTACAACGCCTTCAATCACGCCAACTTTGCCAATCCAACTGGCAACTTCAACAGCGGCCCGCCAGTTAGCAGCAACGGCCCCGGCAAGCTTTTTGGCAACATCAATTCTGTCGATCAGCCGGTCAGCACCAGCGGCGATCCGCAGCCCGCGCGCGCAATTCAACTTGCCGGAAAGTTCTATTTCTAGAGCATTCTTGCATTTGCTATAGACTTCCGTGCCCCATCCATTTCCGCGTTTTTTGCGGAAATGGGTGGGATACCCATGAAACCCAGGTCTACACCATCCCGGAAAATGCTCTAGTACCATGACCGCATGAATTGGTAATGGAATGATGGTAGCGCCGGCCTCCCGGCCGGCTGTAGCGCGGGCGTCCCCGCCCGCGCTTGTCCAGCGATCCTTACCAAATCATGCAGTCTGACCACTTGAGCGGTTCCACAATTGCTGTACCCAGAAGCAAAAGGCCTCAGGTGCCTTTTTCATCAAGAAAAAGGCACCCTTGGCAGTCCCACAAGGGGCATGGGAATTGTGGAGCCGCTCTAGCAGTCACGTCGTGCGCACCATCGGCTGTCTGCCGAGGTGGCAGGAAACTCAGTTTGGCGCCATCGAATTCTTGATGGCCTGCGCCAGATCATTCGGGTGAAAACCAAAAGGTCCCGGCTCGCTCTTGTAGAGCACGCGGCCTCCCCTCCCGATCAGGTAGAGCCGGTCAGGCCAGCCCGTATAGGCGGCCTCGACTCGATTGTCGAAGCTATCAAGCAGTGCGGGAAATTTGATGCCCAGCTTGCGCACGCATGTTCCCGCAACGGAGGCGCGCTCTGCCTCATCCCTTGGGCTGCGGAAAAGAACACCGTCGCGCACATTGGACTGCATCGTCCACACGTCAGTCGGATGCGCCTCAAGGATGTAAACAGCGTAAAACCCCACCTTGTCGCGATACTGCTCTGCCAGCTTGTTCAGGGCGGGAACCTCCCGCCGAAAAGGCGGTCACGTGTAGCTGCCGAACACCAGCACAACCGGCCTGTCGACCCATAGGGACCCGAGGTCGGTTACACTGCGGTCTTCGAGCTTCTTGACCGCCAGCGCGGGAGCAGTGTCGCCGATGTTCAACTGCCCCTTGCGCGCCCGCATCCACAAAGTCTCAAACGGAAGCACGAAGTAGGCAGGCATGGGCATCTTCGCCATGACATGGCCAAACACCTCAGGCGACTGGTGCATGGCCCAGTTCACGGTCCCAACGAGGCACAGCCAGCCGCCAAAACAGAGGGCTGCGATGCTTACGGCCCACCTGCGCACTCTCTTCGCGATGATGGCTCTCATGACTCTCCTATTCGGTTAGCCCATTCATCTCAAGGTAGCCCTGCGGAGCGATTCCGAAAGCATCCGCGACCCGATTGAAAAAGGCAAACATCGCCGTGATGTACACGGCTTCGGCGATCTGCGGTTCCGTCCAACCATGATTCCGCAGCCCTTGCACGTCTTCACTGGTCGTCCGATACGCGGCTTCCGTCACTTTTGTTACATAGTCGAGCAGTGCGCGTTCTGCGGGGTTCAAGCCCGCTTCTTCCAGGTTGCCGCTCGCAATTGCCTTGACTGCCGCTTGTTCTGCTCCCTGAACACGCAGGAAGTATGCATGAGAGTCCAGTCAATATGGACAGCGATTGAGCCAAGAAACCCAGCTGGCGATCGCTTCCTTGGTTCTGCGGTCCAGATGACCATGAGAAAAATGAACCGTGTCGCTGAACTGAATCACCTGGCGCAAAAAGTCGGGCCTGTGGCTGAAGCACTTCAATATCCCGGGCATTTCCTGACGGCCTGATTTGGCGCGCCACTCCTCGTAGACCTCGGCCACCTCTCCGGTCGCCTCGCGATCTTCGATCAATTTGATCTTGGTCTCGTCCTCAGGCATCGTTACGCTCTTCCCGCTACGAATTAATTCGCAATATAGCACAGACCGAATCGTGCGCGCATCTGAGAATGGGCGAAGGCCGAGCTACAGAATCAGGCGCTGGTCGCCCTGCTTGCGGGTGATTCGCTGCCGGTCAAGGTACTCCAGCAGCGGGATCGCATATTTGCGGGAGAGCCCCGTGAGCTGTTTGAAACGCGCTACGTCCATCAGGACGCCTCGAAGCGTCGTGAGTAGCGCGGCCAGTTGCCCGAGCGCCGCCGAGTGAATGAACAATTCATCGCTTCCCATGCGCACGATCGTCTTGTTGCGCTGCAGCACCGTGACCAGGCTGCGCATGTCGGTCTCTTTGAGGTTGAATCTCTGCGCGAGTTCCAGCACAGAAGGAGCGGCAAGCCCCGACGCTTCATACGCCTGGGCGACCTTCGCCAGCCGTTCAGCCTCGGCATTCAAGGGCTGGCCTCCGGCCCCGTACACCGAGACCATTTCGTCGGCGAGCTGAACCCTTCGCTCACAAAGAAGCAAGTTCAACGCCAGGTTGAAAACTTCGGCGCAGAGCGCGGTCTGGCCGCGCAACTCGGAAGGCCTTGCTGCCCGGCCGCTTTTGAGACGGGTCAAGATAGCCTCGGCGGCTTCGAGCGATGCTTCGCGGCTGAGTAGCAGATCGCCGGAGACAAGCAGCAGGCTCCCGCTTTGGAGTGCGGGTCCAACGCGACTGCGGATCGCATCCATCGTCCAACCCGTTTCGGCGGACAGCGAATACAAGGTAATTCCGGAAGTCCCGCGGCGGGCCACTCGCCGCTCAATTTGCCCTACTGCAGAGGATGTCTTCAACTGATCGAGCCAGGAAAGTGTTACTGCTTTTCGCTGGCGAGGTTCCGGATGGGCATCCAGCACGCATCCACCGCCAATGGTCCCGGCAGGCGACGGCTGGCGCAGGACGAATCGATCCCCGGGGACCAGAACGATCTTCTCAGCAAGTTTGATGCGCATAAGGCGAACCGTTCCCGGTTGCATCGTTTCGTAGCCGTACAGAAAGCCGCTCGCCATGGTCTCGGAAGTGAAGGCATGGAAGTGAACCTTGGCGCGATGTTTCAGCGCCGGGGAACCGGGGAGAAGCCTCACCTCCGCGTCGATTGTATCGACGGCCGACAGCGTATTGGGTGAAACCACCGTCTGGCCGCGACGAACATCGGCTGCGTCCACACCGGAGAGATTCACGGCAACGCGCGAACCGGGCTGCGCTGATTGCTCCGGCCGGCCGTAAGTTTGCAAGCCGCGCACTCGCACCACTCGCCCCCCGGGTTCGAGTTGCAGCGTCTGCCCTTCGTGAATTGTTCCCGAGAGCAGCGTCCCCGTAACGACAGTGCCAAATCCTTTCATGACAAAAGAGCGATCGAGCGGCATCCGCAACGATGCATCCGAGGCCTCCAGATGCTCCCGCATGGCAAGCTTGGTCAGCTCTGCCCGCACGGCTTCCAACCCTTCGCCAGTCGTGGCGCTTGCCGGCAAGACAGAAGCATTGCCTTGGCCCAAAGGCGTCCCCTGCAAATATGCTTCGATCGCAGAAGTAACATCGTGCAGTTGGGAGGCGTTCACCGTGTCGGCTTTGGTGATGACGGTGAATCCCCGCGAGATGCCAAGCAGTTCGCAGATGGCCAGGTGCTCCACGGTCTGCGGCATGATGCCTTCGTTGGCGGCGACCACCAGCATCACTGCGGGAACACAGCCTGCGCCGGCCAGCATGTTGCGGATGAAATGGCTGTGGCCAGGCACGTCCACAAAACTGATGCGCAGCGGCGATCCGTCAGGCGCCTGCAACTCGCAGGAAGCAAAACCCAGGTCGATGGTGATGCCGCGGCGCTTCTCTTCGGGAAGCCGATCGGCGTCAACTCCTGTGAGCGCGCGGACCAGCGTCGTCTTGCCATGATCGATATGACCGGCTGTCCCGATAACGAAGGATCTGAGGTTGTTGGCCATTCGATGAGATTCCATGAAGTGAAGGACTTGGAATTTAGAGAGTGCTCAGTAAAGCGGCGAGCTCAGCGTCGAAACCTGGCGGCACTGTCCGCAAGTCCAGCAGCGTCGCGCCGTCCGCAATGCGACCGATGATAGGCGGAGAGAGTCTGCGAAGCGCCGCGAGCAGTTCCGCGGCGCTGAGAGAGTCATGCCGCACCGATATGGCGCAGCTTTCAAGCGTTGCCTTGGGCGCCGTTCCTCCTCCGACCAGGCTGGCCACCGGAACCACGTCGAGAACAAGACGAGTGCATGCAATATCGCCGATCACCTGGCGGCATCTCCTCATCAGTTCTTCGGGCCGGATGCTCAGCATGCGTTCGACAGGAATGGACGTAGAATCTTCCGCAAGATGCTCCAGCAGCGTGGCCTCCAGCGCGGCATAGGTCAGCTTATCAACCCGGAACGCTCTCAGCAGCGGGTTCTTTCGGATGCGCTCGATGAGGTCTTTCCCGCCCACGAGGATTCCGCATTGCGGCCCGCCGAGCAACTTGTCTCCGCTCGCGGCAATGAGGTTCACGCCGCGCTGAAAGGACTGGATGAAACTGGGCTCCCCACTGATTCCGAAACGGTCGAGCGATGAGATCAGACCAGTGCCTTGGTCCTCAAAGAGTGGAATGCCGGAACGCCCGGCTAACGCAACCAGATCCTGCAACGGCGGGCGCTCGGCAAAACCTTCAATGCTGAAATTCGACTGATGCACGCGAAGCAGGAGGCCGGTAGCCGGGCCGAGGGCGCGCTCGTAATCGGTGAGACGAGTGCGGTTGGTCGTGCCCACCTCCCGGAGGATTGCGCCGGACTTCTCCATGATCTCCGGGATGCGGAAGCCACCGCCGATCTCCACCAGTTCTCCGCGCGAGACAATGACCTCAGACTTCTCGGCAATGGAGTTCAGCGCGAGGAAGGTGGCGGCCGCGCAGTTATTCACAATGACGACTCCGTACCGGTCGAGTTTCGCAGTGTCGGCGCTTCCTCCGTTCAAAACGCGCAGCACAAGGGACTCAGCGTGCGCGTCTCTGCGGCTGCGCGAGCCGGTCTCAAGGTCGAGCTCGAGATTGCAGTAGTCCTCGGCAACTTCAGCCAAATGATGCAGAGCCGCCTTGCTCAATGGCGCGCGCCCAAGATTGGTATGTAGAATGACACCGGTCGCATTGATCACCCGGCAGAGCGAGTAACGCCCTCCCGAGCCAAGGTGTTTGGCAATCTGCGCCGGCAGCAGGTCGATACTCTCTTGAAGGCTGGCTTCTGTATGCTGTCCCGAGAAGATTTCCTGACGCAGGCTGGCAAGAGCCTTGCGCGTTGCAAACAGCAGTTCATTGCGCGGTTGCATGTCAAGAAGCGGCTTGACCGCGGGCGCTAAGAGCAGCTCGTTGACCGACGGCAGCGCTCGAAGCAGCCGGTGGTGCGTCTCGTCTTGGTGTTCAAGATCTTCAATTGCCATGGTGAGAGATCCCAGGGGCCGGAGTAACTCATCATTGCAGAAGGATCGCCGGTTGGCCAGCGCCCGCGGCAAAGGGGCCCGAGACGCGCCCGATGATGGCCGCGGGAAGACCCGCCCCCTGAAGAGAAGCGAGCAACGCCGGCGCACTCTCAGAGCCGACGGAAATCAGCAGTCCACCCGACGTTTGTGGATCGTAGAGCAGCGCACGGAGGTCGTCCGGAATGCTGCTCCCTGCGGAATCCGCAACCAGGCACTCGGCAAATTCGCGATTCGAGAGCAGCCCGCCGGGGATTGCGCCGGCGCGAACCGCGTCCAGAGCCCCTTCAATCAGCGGCACGGCGGCCGTTGCGATTTCGAGCGCCACTCCGCTACCCAATGCCATCTCGCGACCGTGGCCCATCAGCCCGAAGCCCGTAATGTCGGTCATTGCGTGAACACCCGCGCAAGCAATCGCAATCCTGGATGCGGTGCGGTTCAACTCCGTCATCGAAGCGATCGCCCGGTCAACCCAGGCAGGCTCTGACTTGCCTTGCTTGAGAGCGGTTGTGATAACCCCCGTGCCGATCGGCTTCGTGAGAATGAGAGTGTCTCCCGCGAGCGCGCCGGCATTCGTATAAACTCGTGCCGTATCGATAAGCCCCGTGACCGCATAGCCGAACTTCATCTCGGCGTCGCGAACCGAATGCCCGCCGGCCACAACACACGCTGCTTCGCTCATTTTCGCGAGGCCCCCGCGCAGGATCTGTTCCAGTATGCCGAGGTCGGCCTCCTGTGGGAAACAGACCACCGCGAGCGCGGTAACCGGCCGGCCGCCCATCGCATACACGTCGCTCAATGCGTTGGCCGCTGCGATCTGACCGAAGGTGAACGGATCATCGACAAGAGGAGTAAAGAAGTCGATGGTCTGCACCAGGGCCTGGCCCGGGCCAATGCGGAAGATGCCCGCGTCGTCCGACGTCTCGAACCCGACCAGCAGATCAGGATCGTTCTGCGCCGGAAGCGCGGTCAGCACTTTTCGCAGCGATCCGGCGGGAAGTTTGCTGGCGCACCCTCCAGCCTTTACGTGTTGGGTCAAGCGAACAGGTTGCGGCTGGTCCAGGCTCATCCTTTTTTCCCCTGACAATCGTGGGACGCATGTAACATGGGGTAGTAACAGTCGAGAAAGTCACAGGACGGAAGTGCTTAGGCTCCGGTGATCCTCCCGGTCTTCAAAACCGGCGGTCGTCCTTAACGGGCGACGGTGTGTTCGACTCACACGCGCTTCCGCCAGCTTGCTCGCTGCGCTTTGTGGAACAGCAGGCCGAATGAGGCCCGCATCGGGCCTTCAAGCAAGCGGGCTTGGTAAACAGTTCCGAACTACCAACCCCCCGCGACGGATCGACTTCCTTCCCAGCCTGGCGCTTTCGTAACCGCGACCGGCGCGGGCGTTCCCCTTGCTCGGCTTGTGAGTCCGCGGCAGGCTTTCCATCTTGGCGTGGTTCTCTTGAAAGAAACTGCGAAGGCGGGCTGCGACTTCGTTCGGCCTGTCGAGAGGAATAAAGTGTCCGGCGTCCAGCGTGAACAAGGTTGAGTTGGGAATGAGAGAAGCCGCTCGTTCCGCGAAGGAGGCTGGCAAGACATCGCGCAGGCCATGGAACAGTAGTGTGGGCATCTGCAAGGCAGGCAGCGCGGCCGGAATTTCACCCAGCATTTCTTCCGGGCTGCCCCAACGCACCAGTCGCATGAGTTGCCAGCAGCCTTTCGGACCGGAGAATGGCTTACCAAACGCGCGCAGCAAACTTCGGTTCGACGCGCCTGAAATCGCGCGCCGCATCGCGATCCGCCAGAAGACAAAATGCAACAACGGTGCCAGCAACTCTCCGACGATCGGTTTGCGCAATGCGTTCAAAAGATAGAACGGCTTCAGCTCGGGAAAGATTGACGGCGACAGCAGAGCGAGGCACGCCACACGACTTGAAAACTGGCCGGCGTATTGAACCGCGATGGCGGACCCGGCGTCGTGTCCGACAACATGCCACCTCCTCACACCGTGTTGAATGCGAAGCTGTTCAATTTGCTTGGCCATCCGGTCCAGATAGCCGGGGCCATACGGAATGAAGGGCGTCTCTCCCATGCCCGGCAGGTCAACCGCAAAGCATCGGTGATGGTTCGAGAGTTGCTGGATGACGCCGCTCCACAGCATGCGGTTGGTTGGCATGCCGTGAATGAAGAGAACGGCATCGCCCTTACCTTGGTGGGTACAATGCACGGCGCTCCTCCCTTCTCTCATCGACGGATTGATCCGGTCTGCCGGATCGGCTGGCAAAGACCCGGCTGAGTCGAAACGCGATCCATACCGCCGCACGAACCGCCATGAGGGCCGAACAAAACAGCACCGTTCCGAGAAGACGCTTCGGTCGCACGCGGGAATACATGAGGTTGGCGAGCCATGCCGGCACTGTATAAGCCCGCGCTATGCCGAACAAACCCAGCCGGGCGCGGAGAGGCGACTCGTAGAACATCTTTTCGATCAGGCTATTGAAGAAACGGCCGACTCCGAGCACACGCAGGTTATAGGAAAATCTCGCCAAGGATGGGATGCTTTCTCTTCGTTGATATCGGCATGCAAGGGCACTGGCTTCCGCGGCGTGTCGCAGCGCTGCGGTAACTCCGTTGCCGGTGATCGGATCGGACTGAGATGCGGCCTCGCCGACGATGATCCAGTTCGGCCCGCAGACTCTCTTGTAAGTTCGACACAGATACGAGGTGACAAAAATCCGCTCCGGGGGACCGTCGTTGACAAGGCTGTTGAGGCGCGCGAACTTCCGCATCTGTTCACTCAGCAGATCGGCATTCGTAAGTCCATGCGCCCGCTGACTCTTGACTTTCGAACCCGGTGCAACATATCCAATGCTGCTCACGCCAGGCCGGATGGGAATCTCCCAAATCCACTCCATGTACTCGCCGGGCGGGCTGAGCATGTAAAGCGTAGTGCCTTCAACCCAGTCTTCGGTGCGGAAATGGGCCCACAACGCGGCTTTGCGGGGCCCATAGGCAACGGAGCGCAAACTGAATTCTCTCCCCAGCACGCTGGCCGCCGCGCCCGAGGCATCGATGATCCAGGAGGTCCGAATGCGGCGTCCTTCCGACGTCTCGACGGCCACGATCCGGCCATCGCTGGTCTCGAATCCGACGGCCCTCTCGTGGAGAGTTACAATTCCGTGCGAGCGCGCCGACTGCTGCAACTGGTTGTGCGCCTGCAGGCGATCGATGTGCAGGGTGCGCACTTCCACATTCCATGGGCGCTCGGCGAGCCACGCGCCCGGCAGAAATTCTTCCCGTGAACCGTCGCGCGCGGTAACAGTGATATGCCGCTTGAACGTGGCCGCGCCCGACTCCACCAGATCCTGCATCGTCAGGCCGAGTTCCGCGAACAACTGCGGCGCAGACCAGTCCAGAGACTCGCCAACAATCTGCGTGAATGACTCGCGAGGTTCAAGGCATATCACCCGCATACCGCCACGTGCCAGATCAATGGCCGCCGCCTGTCCTGCAAGGCCGCCGCCAATCACTACCGCGTCCGCCTGAGGTTCCGCTTTCTCGCCCCGGCTCTCGTCTGTCATAGAGTCTTTTTGATCCCCCACGCGCGCAGCGGCGGCGCAGTCCGCTGCAACGGCAAGCCTACAACATACCGGTATCAACAGGCCTCCATCGAAAGGTGGAGAAAGCGGCAGCGGTCGCGCGGAACGGCCGCGTAAAGTGGGTCCGGCCTCCTCTACACTTCGGTTTCGAGCGAACTGCGCGCCGGCGACGGCCTTTCGGGGAGATACCGGGTTGCCCGGCTCATCGCCCAATCCATCGTCCCGCACACCGCAAGAGTCGCGAGAGAAGCCCACAGCACGGCCCGCGACATCGGCACCAGCAGCAGAGTGCTGAGAAACTCGATGGCGATCAGAAACAGCAGAAGCAGCACAATGGCGTGCCTCTTCATGTGCGAGCAGATCAGCGCTCCCAGCGGGGCTCCAACCGCCACCACGGGTACGGCTGCCAGCCAATAACCCATCACCGCTGGCGTAAAGTCCTTCAGCGCGAAAACGTGCAGCAGAAACCCCGGGATGGTCACCATGGTCATCAGAATGACAGTGGTGGGCGTGACCACCTTTTCGCTGATCCGGAACAGCAACACCATGACCATGAATGTCACGCAGTTCTCGCCGGTCCCAACCATCGCGCTCACCACACCTCCCAGAAACCCTGCCGCGATCAGGACGCTCCTCTCCCTTGCTCCGAAGACCGGCAGGCGTTCATTGCGCAACAGGGTCTTCTCTCGGTTGGCAAGCAGCAATGCCACTCCCAGGCTGCTCACGAGCACGGTGAACGATGTGCGCACAATGACCGGCGGAACCAGCGGAGCAACGAAGTAAGCACCCGCCACCACCCCAAGCACGCCAGGAATTCCGGCATAGAATAAAGCGCGGCGTTCGATTGGAATACGGAGATACAGTATGCTCAGCGAGGCGGCTCCCATGCCCACGCTTTGAATTGCAAGGGAGAAGTTTCGGGCATCGTACGGGCCAATGTGCAGCAGCTTCGTGAAAATCGGGAATGCGATCGCTCCCCCGCCTTCGCTGGTGCCCCCACCCACCAGGGAACCGAAGACCATGGTGAGGGCGATTTTCCAATCCGCAAACAGATGGTGAATCGCCAGCTCGCCTCCGAACGTCAGCCAGATGACCCAAACCAACAGCGCCATGGCCAGGTTGAAGCGAACCGCGCTTCTCCCTGCTGGTTTCAAATCGGAAGCTGCGCTGCAAGTCGCGGCGGATTCGTGGTTGGGACTTGACATGCGCGGCTGGATCTCCGAGGTTTTCGCGAATCGGAATTGGGAAAAGGACGGACTCCGAATCATCCCGTGTGGGCACGCATCGCGCATCCATCCAGAGTGGGGGAAATCAGTCCACCAGAAGGATGAGCCCAGCCTGCCAGCCGGACCCACATGACCTGCCACGGGCGCTTTGATCCTGTCGGCCCTCGTATCGCATGCCGCTACGTTTTTCCAGGCGCCCTGGTCCTTTTGAATCAGATCCACTTTTGTGATAAAGATGGTCTGACGTTTGTGTCCAGAATCCTCCCGGCTTGGTAACCATGTCCCTCCTCTTCCAGATACCCGCCATTATTCTCGTGACCCTCGCCTGCGGCTCACTGGCTCGCAGGCTCGGCCAATCGCGAGTCATCGGCGAAATCATCGGAGGGATTCTCTTGGGACCCTCCGTCTTTGGCCGCATCGCGCCCTCTGTCGCGGCTGCTTTCTTTCCCCAATCGTCAATGGCGTCCCTCGAGACTCTCTCGACCGTGGGGCTGATTCTTTTCCTGTTTCTAATAGGAACAGAGGTTGAGGTTGAGCACCTTTACCACCTGCGCGCTACCGCGACCCTGTCAAGCATGATGAGCATCGTGGCGCCGTTTCTAATGGCCGCGCTACTGGCCCATTCATTGCGCATTCGGTTTGCGCCCCCCGGAATCGGTAGCGCCCCGTTCATCCTGTTTCTGGGCATCGCCATGAGCATCACGGCCTTTCCGGTACTGGCGAGAATCCTCGAGGAGCGTGGCATCCAGGGCGCCAGGTTGGGAACAACTGCCATTCTCTGCGCCGCGGTGGACGACGTGGTTGCGTGGGTGTTGCTTGCCTTGGCGCTGGCATTGATCGGGCCGGGCGGCGGCTCCTTGTCCCTGGTTGTGCGGCTCGTCGGCCTAGCCCTCTATCTCTCTGTGATGATCGGAGTGATTCGACCGGTGGCGGCTCGTCTCCTTCGTTTGCGAAGGAAGAGCGACCTTTCAATCGAACTGCTCGGGATCATGGTCGCCTTCGCATTCCTCTCGGCGGCTGCAACGGATGCTCTCGGACTCCATCCGTTGTTCGGAGCATTCCTGGCCGGGATATGTTTTCCGCGCGCGGCTTCCTTGCGGGAAACGATACGCCGGCGGCTCGAGATGCTAGTCTCCGTTTTGCTGTTGCCACTTTTCTTTGCCATCACAGGCATGCGCACGCGCCTCGATCTGCTGAACAAGCCGTCCATGTGGCTCTGGGCGGCCATCCTTCTTGCCGCCGCAATGATCGGAAAGATCGGTGGAGCTACCCTGGCTTCGCGTTGGACCGGGCAATCCTGGCGTGACTCCCTGGCCCTCGGCGTACTCCTGAATACACGAGGACTCGTGGAGTTGATCGTGCTCAACATTGGCTATAACGTGGGCGTATTCTCATCTGCGCTGTTCACCATGCTGGTCATCATGGCTCTGATCACCACCGCGTGCACAACCCCATTCCTGAATCTGCTGGGTATCTAGAACAACAGCTTGCCGAACCACTACGCCACTGCGGTGAAAGTCGGGTCTTGAAAAGGCGCGGCTTTGGTCGTGCCGCGGATGGTCGTGCCGCGGATGATGGATCGGCACGGATTTAGCAAAGCAGAAACTGCCCTGCATCCGCCGATCCATCCCTCGATCCATCCCTCGATACATCTCCGGCGAAGGATGGCTCGCTGCTTGCGCTCCGTCACGACGCAATGGTTAGAGAGCCAGTCTTGCCTCCGGCCCTGGAGCGCACCTTGTGCGTCCTCTCCTTCACCATCAGGAAGAACACCGGGACCAGGATAAGCACATGAATGGTCGAGGTGACCATGCCCCCAACAATCGGCGCGGCAATGGGCTTCATCACATCCGATCCAATGCCGGAGGCCCAGAGGATCGGCGCCAGGCTGGCCAGCACCGCGGTCACCGTCATCAGCTTGGGACGCAGCCGCTGCACTGCTCCTTCAATCACCGCCGCCTCCATCCCCTCGGGAGTCATATCCTCGCCGTTCGCGGCATGGCGTTCGAATGCCTCGTGCAGATAGATCACCATCACAACCCCAGTCTCAACCGCGATGCCGAACAGCGCAATATAGCCGACCCACACGGCGACGCTGAAGTTATAGTGCAGCAGCCATTGCAGCAGCAATCCGCCGCTCATGGCGTAGAGCGTGGGAAAAATCAGAATCGCGGCCTCTTTGGCCGAATGGAAGATAAGATACAGCAGCAGGAAGATGACGGCGAACACGACCGGCAAGATGAGCTTGAGCCGCTTCCTGGCGCGCAGCTGAAATTCATATTCGCCGGACCATTGGTAGGTGTAGCTCTGCGGCAGTTGCAGATGCGTACGCAGTTGCTCGGTGGCAAGGTTTACAAACCCGCCGTAATCGGCGTCCTTCAGGTCGATATAGATGTAGCCCGTGAGCGATCCGTCCTCGTCGCGAATCATCGCCGGTCCGCGTGCAAACGAGATCTTCGCCACCTGCCCCAACTGGACCTGAGCGCCCGAAGTTGTAGCCAGCAGCACGCCGCGGATTCGTTCGAGGCTATCGCGAAAATCGCTGGCATAACGAACGTTGACCGGATAACGCTCGCGGCCTTCGATGTTTTCCACGATGTTCTCGCCGCCAACTCCAGAGGACACGGCAGCTTGCACGTCGGCCACTGAGAGCCCATAGCGCGCGGCTTCGGCGCGATTCACTTCCACGTTGATGTAGAATCCCTGCGAGACGCGCTCCGCAAACACCGATCGCACCTGGGCCATTCCGGCAAGCGCGTTCTGGATCTGGGATGCGAGTTGCTCGATGCCCTCCACGTTCGGTCCCTGAACCTTCAGGCCAAGCGGCGTTTTGATGCCGGTCAGTTCCATATCCAGGCGGCTCTCCACCGGCATCGTCCAGGTGTTGCTGATACCCGGATATTGAAGCTTCTGGTCCATCGCCTGAACCAGCTTGTCGTACGTCATGCCGGCTGGCCACTCACTTTGTGGCTTGAGGGTCACCGTGGTGTCGAACATATCCAGCGGCGCATTGTCGGTCGCACTGTCGGAACGGCCCGCGGTGCCAAACACGCGCTCCACTTCAGGGAAGCCGCGCAGCGCCTGATCCTGCGACTGCAGCAGCGTCTTCGCCTGCTCGATGGCGATGCCTGGCAGCGATGTGGGCATGTAGAGTGAGGCGCCTTCGTAGAGCGGAGGCATGAACTGGCTGCCGAGTCTCCACGCCAGCGGAACTGTCGCCCCCAGGAACGCGAGATTCAGCGCCACGGTCAGCATGCGATGCCGCAGGCAGAATCGCAGCACCGGCAAATACATCGTCTGCGTAATGCGAGAGATCGGATTGGCGCTCTCCGGGCGCAGCTTTCCGCGGATCAGCAGCACCATCAGCGCCGGCACCAGCGTAATGGCAAGAATCGACGAGCAGCCCACAGCCAGCGTCTTGGTCCACGCCAGAGGCCGAAACATGCGCCCTTCCTGCGCCTCCAGCAGGAAGACCGGAAGAAACGACACCAGGATGATGACCAGCGAAAAGAAGATTGCCGGACCAACCTGCCTGGCCGCGCCAATCAGAATCTCTCTTCTCTCGTCATTGGAGACCGGCGCTGCATCGCGCTCCTGCCGCTCCGCCAGGTGGCGATAGCCGTTCTCCACCATCACGATGGCCGCGTCAACCAGCACTCCAATGGCCAACGCCAGGCCCCCGAGCGACATGATGTTGGAACTCACACCGAGCAGGTACATCGGCAAAAACGAAATCAGCACCGCGATAGGCAGCGTGAGAATCGGGATCAGCGCGGAACGGAAGTGAAACAGAAATACAATGATGACCACGCTGACGATGATCGACTCTTCCAGCAGGTCGCGTTGCAGGGTAGAAATCGATGCGTGAATCAGGCCGGAGCGATCGTAGCCGGAAACAATCTCCACACCCGGCGGCAGCGAAGGCGCGAGCTGCTTCAGTTTGCTTTCCACGCCGCGAATGACATTCAGCGCATTCATTCCCTGGCGCATCACCACGATGCCGCCGACGGTTTCGCCTTCCCCGTTCCACTCCGCCACGCCCTGGCGAATGTCCGGACCAAAGCTCACATCTCCCAGGTCGCGCAGCAGAATCGGCGCGCCATCCTTGCTACCGGCTGAAACCAGCTCCAGATCGCTCAGGGAGTGCAGATAGCCAAGCCCGCGGATCATGTATTGCGCGCCACTCAGGTCGAGCACCCGTCCGCCGACTTCGTTGGTGCTCGCCTTCACGCGGTCAATCACAGTTGAGAGCGGAATGTTATAGGCCAGCAGCTTTTGCGGATCGAGGCGGACCTGGTACTGCCTCACATAGCCGCCAATGGTCGCCACCTCCGCAACCCCCGGCACCGTCTCCAGTTGATAACGCAGATGCCAGTCCTCAAGGCTGCGTAGGTCGGCAAGGCTGTGGGTGTGGCTTTTGTCTACGATGGCGTATTCGTAAACCCAACCGGCGCCGGTCGCGTCCGGACCGATCACGGGTTGCACCTGCCGCGGCAGGCGTCCCCCGATTTGCTGCAAGTATTCGAGCACCCGCGAGCGCGCCCAGTAGATGTCGGTCCCGTCCTCGAAGATCACGTACACATACGAGTCGCCGAGCATCGTCTGTCCGCGCACCGCCTTCACATGCGGCGCGGCCAGCAGGCTGGTCACAATGGGATAAGTCACTTGGTCTTCGATAATGTCCGGCGGCTCTCCCTCCCACGCGGTATGCACAACAACCTGCACGTCCGAAATGTCGGGCAGGGCATCGAGCGGAACGCGCTTCAAGCTCCATATGCCGGCCAGCGTCAGCAGCAGTACGCCAGCGAAAACCAGAAATCGATTGCGCGCGCAAACTTCAATGAGCCCCGAGAGCATTACATCGCGCCTTCCACTTGAACGCTCAGTTGCTTGGTCGCAAGTGTCTTATCGTTCTGCCTCACGCGGACCGTGACCTGAAATCGCCCGCCGCACACCAGCGCGATCGGGCCTCGATACATGCCGGCGCCGGCTTCGCTCAGATGCGCGGAAGTATTGATTGCTCCCATGCTCATCTCCGGCATCGGTGGCATATAGAAAGTTACGTCCACCTCGCCTCCGATGAGCCCCGATCCATCCGCGCGGGAAACCTTCACGCTCAGTTGGTTGCCTGCCCCCTTGTGAGGCGGATTCGGATCGCTCATGAAGTCGATTCTCAACGGCGCCGCGGTAGCTGCGGCAGCGGAGGCTGCCGAATCCATTTGCATCGACGCCGCGGGAGGGGCCGATGCGGCTTGCAACTGGCTCTCCGAGTCGATGAGAAAGTTCGCGGAAGTCACGATGCGTTGATGTGCCGCGAGCCCCTTGTCCACGATGAACACGTCGCCTACCCGCGCGCCAAGCGAAATCTCCCTCGGCTCCAGATTCCCGTTGCCTCGATCGAGAAATGCAATCTGCCGCAATCCAGACTGAAAAACGGCCGATGCCGGCACCACAAGCTGCCGCCCGAGATTCGTCCGCAGGTCCACATTCACAAACATCCCCGGCTTCAACTGAAGTCCGGAATTCATCACCTCCAGGCGCACTTTTACCGTACGCGTCGCAATATCCACCTGCGGAAGTATGCTCTCGATCCTGCCTTGAAATATGCGGCCGGGATAGGCATCGATCGTCACCTCGGCGCTATCTCCCGATTTCACCCGCCCGATGTCGTCCTGGAACACCTGTGCATTGACCCACACCTGCGACAAGTCGGCGATGGTGTAGAGGCGCGTCGACTGATCCGCGTACATGTTGGGCAGCGCGTTGCGCTCGACGATGTAACCCGATGTGGGCGAATAAATGGTCACGTCTGTGGTCGCCTTGCCTGTCTCCTCCAGTTTTGCAATCTCGCTCTCAGGAATATTCCACTGCCGCAGGCGCTCTTCTGCCGCGGAACTCAACGAGGCGGCGCCCGATTTCACGCCATCGACTTTGCTGCCGCGCAACGCGTACTGGTTCTGCTGCGCCAGCAGATACTCTTTTTGCGTCTGCACCAGGTCCGGGCTGTAAACCGTAAAAAGCGGTTGCCCCTTGTGCACCAGCAGATACGTCGCATTCGTAAACACCTGCCGTATGTATCCCGGAAAGCGAAGCTGCACATAGGAGACCAGCCGTTCGTCAATATCCACCGTGCCCGTTGCGCGAACGCCGTCGCTGAGATCCTCATACTCCACGGTTCCGGTCTTTACCCCGATGCTCTGCATCTTCTCCGGCGAAAGCTGCACCGCCGCCAGAGGCGCGTCCATCGCAGGCGCCAGGGCCTGCGGTCCGGATGCCGTGGAAGCTGCCGGTCCCATCGCCACCGGCACAATCTCGCTCGACTTCGCCTTCACGCCTTGTTCGTAATGGGTGTGATACACCACTGCCGCCCAAACCAAGGCAAAGATTGATAGCCATACCAGGGAAGTACGCACAACGGTTCTGTTCATCGCAATTTCTCTCCCGTCAGAGTCTCAAGGTGCGCCAGAGCTGTTTCATGATCGAGAAGGGCCTGCAGGTAATCGTCCTCGAAGGCAATCTCTTCCAGAAAAGCCTGAATCACCGCGCTGAACTTTTCCCGGTCGGATTGGTACCCGGCTAACTTGGATTGGTAGACCGCTTTCGATTGCGGAATGAGGCCTTCCTTGCACTCTTTCATCAATTCGTCGGAATTCGTGACGACGACGTATTGTTTCTGCACTTCCGCAAGTTGCCGTAACTGGTCTTCGCTCGCCTGGGAGCGCGAGCTCTCGAGCCTTTCAATGGCAGCGCCAACCCGGGCGTCTGCGCCGCCGCCCTGCGCCCGCTGCATGTTGAAGATCAGCACATAGCCATCGCGATAGTTCTCGCCGGTCTGGGGAAAGGTGTATCCGAGGCTGAAATCCGAATCGGTATCGGCCTTGGCTGCGTCCAGTTGCGCACTCTGCGCCTCGATCGTTCTGTTGTCGGCTGTCAGCGTCGCATTCTGCTTGGCCGCCTTCAAAAACAGGTCGCTTGCAGCCCGCTTGAGCGGGGTGGCAAGCACCGTTTCCGGAATGATATCGGGCGAGTCCGCCGGCCGATGCAGAAGCGCCTTCAGGGTGGCCTGCAACCCTCCCACCTCTTCGTGCTGCAGGGTGGTCTCGCGCAGCAGCTTGGTGCGCTCCAGTTGGGCCTGCAGAACTTCGGCCTGGCTCCCCATTCCCAGGCTGTACTTCGACACTTCGTTCTGGATGAGGGCGGCGAGATCGGCGGCGCCGCGGTCGTCGAGATCGTACATTTGGTAGAGATAGGCTAGCCGCAGGTAGATTATCTTCACCTGGTCCACGATGTCGCTGCGGAACACACCCACCTGCGCGTGCTGCGCCTCTGCTTCGCGCCGGGCCGCCTCGGCCCAGAGTTGCAGATGATCGGGATGCTCCGCCTTTTGGGAATTGGCCAATGCGCCGGCCTGTTCCGCGACATGCGCCGAAGCGCTCCATGCGTGGTCTGCCGCCGCGATCTTGGCGTTGTTGTTCTCCGCTTCGGCAACCGCGTCGGATAGTGGTGTCGGCGCCCCATGCCCTTGGCTGGCATCCTGCGCCGATGCGAGCATCGCACACCAGAGCACCAGCACCGGAGAAATGAAAAAGGCCAATCTCACCCGAAACTCCCGCGTCCAGTTGTGAAGCGCATCCTTGCGCCGCAATGAGCCGATATCCGCGCTACGAATTACTTGGTTCCAGCAGCCGCATTGCTTCCGCCCATGTGGACCGGCTGCCTGTCGAGCTTGGTGAAGTCGTTGGCGAACTCCTTGACCAGGATGAATTGGTTCTTTTGCACGCCGGAGAAGTGCTGCCGCGTGTCGGTCGCCGGCCACCAGATGTCGAGGCCCGTGATGCGCGCTCCATGACCGAGTCCGATATGCTGCTCCATCGGGTCGCCGCCGAAGGAACTGCCATACCCCACCGTGCGGTAGATGGATCGTGCGGTATGCCCATCGCTCTCCACCGTGACCTTGATCCTGGCTCCCACCGCGGCCCGGTTGCTCTTCACACCGGCCAGCCGCACATTGATCCAGTCGTTGTCATTGCCGGGGTTCTGAAAGAGCCGTAAGGAATGCCGGTCGGCCCGTACTGCCCCTCCTGCATTGGCAACGATGTCTTCATGCCCGAGGCGGAACAGGTCGGCGAATCCGATCCCGTGTCCCTTGTGCAACTCGCCTGTGCCCGACGACGCGGTGATGTCGACAAAGGTTTTCCCCCCATCGTTCCTCAGCAGTTCGTGCGGCAGGATCGCGCCAAACGATGGTTGCCCGACACCCAGGTAGATATCCAGAAAACCGTCGTTGTCTACATCGCCAAAATTCGCGCCCATGGGAATGAATACCCTGTCGAGGCCGACCTGGGCGGTTACGTCCTGAAACGTCCCATTGTGAAGATTTCTGTAAAGCTTCATGGTATCCGCGTGATACGGCAGGTGCATGTAACTGCGTACCACCTCGTCCGGGGAATAGCTTGGATAGCCGGTCACGAACAGGTCGGGCCATCCGTCATTGTCGTAATCGAAAAACCACGTGGCAAAGCCTGTTCCGGGGGCCTGTACGCCAGCCTGCTTGGCTATTTCGGTAAACGTGTTGTCATGATTGTTGTGGTAAAGAAGATTCGGGCTGGCCAGGTTCGATACATAGAAGTCGACATATCCGTCGTTGTCGTAATCCGCCGCCGTGACCCCTTTGCTGAACTCCGTCCGATCGATGCCCGCCGCGTGCGAGATATCCTCGAATGTCCCGTCGCCCCGATTCCGGAACAACTGGCTCGAAGACTTTTCGTTGGCGATGAACAGATCGAGATAGCCGTCATTATCGATATCCGCCCACACCGCGGAGTTTGTCTCCGTTACTGTCTTCCCCAATCCGCTCTGATCGGTCACATCGGTAAAAGTTCCATTGCAGTTGTTGCGCAGCAGCGATTTCCTCATGGGAAACTCCCACCCGCCGCGCAGCACCAGGATGTCCATGCACCCATCGTTGTTGTAGTCCACCTGCACCAGGTTGAGACCCCCAAGCTGATCCGATAGGCCCGCCTGTGCGGTTCGATCGCTGAATGTTCCATCGCCATTGTTATGGTAGAAGTGCAGCGAATCGCAGGCATCCATGCTCGATGCAACGATATCCAGCAACCCGTCGTTATCGAAATCGTCCACAATCACGCCGCCGGCCTCAAGAAAGGCATTGGTTCCCGCGGCGGGAGCGATGTCCTTGAAGCGCCCTATATTCTGGGCTGACTCAAAGTCGCTTAATGGAATCAGTTGCGCCGCCGGAACCTTGTCCGGATATTGCCCCAGCGTTGCATAGGCCACGTTCAATAGCCATCGCACCTGGTAGTCCTCGGGCTGCTGTTCGAGGTATTTCGCCAAATACTGAATTGCGAGCTTCGATTCCTCTTGCTTCTCGTAGTGCGCTCCGGGATGAACGGGAGGGAAGATATCCAGATCGCCGGCGCCACGGTAGGCGCCGTTTTCCATCTCGGAATAATGAAGGTACGCCGTGCCCAGCATCTGCCAAATCGGCGGCTCGCCTTCTGGAAAGTTGGTTTGAGCAATCTCCAGGGCCAGCTTCTGCTGCTGTATCTCCTCCTCCATCTTTCCCGAATAGGCATACACCTGGGCCATGCTCAGATGAGCCCGGACCGCATCAAGGGGGCGGATCTCCTCGGTTCCGCGAGCCTTTTCCACGTTCAACTCTTCCTGCATGCGAGCGACCGCGTCCGCGTACGAGTGATTCCGGATTTCGCACATTTGGCGCAGATCGCGATCCCATCCCTCTGGCTTTTGAAAGCGGGTAAACGCACTTTCCGCTTCGCTGAATCCGCCCACGTCGCTGTTGGTGCGCACGGCTCCAGACGAAATCAACGCATTGAGCTCCTTGGGGTCCGTCAGATCCTGTATATGTGGAGGCGCGTGAAAGATGGTGAGAATCGCGAATCCGCTTGCGGTGCGAATCACGCCGGTAATCTGGCCCGCGCCGATTGCGCTCACCGCATCGCGCAACTCAGGCTGCAGTTGAACCGGACTCAATCGTCCCAGGTATCCGCCGTCGTCCGCCGTTGCATCGATGGAATTCTCCTTGGCCAGCACTCCAAAATCTGTGCCCGCCTTGAGCTCCTTGACCACCTTTTCCGCCTGCTCGGCGCTGGACGTGACAATAATGCCCAATTCAAGGCTGTGCGAAGTACTCTCTTCCTGCGCGCGCGCCGCCGGCGGCACACCTGCTGCGAGGCTCGCAATCAGGGCAAGCGTGAACGTCACTGCGGCCAGGTTGCGCCGCGGCCTTTCTGCTTTTCGATTCAGCATTCGTTCCTTCTTCTGGTCATGGATGGACGGCGTGCGGCGTGGCGTTTCGCCAACCGGGAGAAAGCTCTCTCGGCCTGAATACCTTGGGACAGCATGGGCGGAGGGGCCAGGAGGAGGCATGATGAAAGCTTGGTGGTTGCATCGCCGATGCGCCGCAGCGGTCATCGTCCGAGAACCATCAAATGCTGTGAAAAGTTCCCTGATCATGAACCGTCTTTCACGAATCTGCTCCTGCGCCATGGCGCACTTCGCGCGCCTCGGGGCGGGCCCTGATTTCTTATGCAAGGTCAACTTGCACACTATATTTCTGGCGTCGATTCGTCTTCCCCAGATAGATCGATGGCTCCCTCATCCAATGGAAGGGGGCCATTTGGCTGAGGCGCGTGCGTTGGACTGTGTCAATCGACGCCAGTTGGTGATTTAACTCAACCTTTGGATGGAGGCAGGGCAATGGAGATTGCGGTACTCTGATGCTTCCCCGGAACGGAGCGCGGAGCGTGAGAGAAGAACCGCACGAGCAATTTGAGCATCGGCAATGTGTCCCCCACAGGAGCTGCTCAGATACCTCATTCTTCTATCGGGACTTTGCAAGTCTTGCCGGGCAGCTTGCGCTGAGAGTCTGGTTCCCGAGGTTGCCCTGCGCCGCGAAATGCCGCCCGATTCGATGATCTTCAGTGGAGCCATCGTCGCCGCCCCAGGCGCCCTCTGGCGGCGGCGACGAAACGATCTGAAGAAGCCTGTCTCATTTGAGAGAGCGGGGGAGTGGACGTGGGAAAAGCGATGACCGGTGAATCGATTCGCGTGCTGGTGGTGGAGGATCACCATGTGGTTCGGCAAGGACTGGTGTCGTTGCTGAACGTGGTCGACGGAATCGAGGTGGTGGGAGAGGCTGCCGACGGAATAGAGGCCATCGCCCAGTTTCGCGCGCATCTGCCGGACATCACGCTGATCGACCTGCGCATGCCGCGAATGGGCGGTGTGGAAGCGATTCAACGCATTCGAAGCGATGCGCCGCAGGCAAGTTTCATCGTCTTGACGACTTACGACGGCGACGAGGACATCCATCGCGCTCTCCAGGCAGGCGCGCAAGCCTACCTGCTGAAGGGCATGACCACCGTGGAAATGATCGAGGCCATCCGGAGCGTCCATGCCGGAAATTCCCACATTCCCCCGGCCATCGCGCAGAAGTTGGCTGAACGCGTCGGCAGGAGGGAGTTATCGCCCCGAGAGGTCGATGTGCTGGAGCAGATCGTGCACGGCAAGAGCAACCGGGAGGCCGCGAGCGAATTGGAGATTTCCGTCACCACGGTCAAGACCCACGTCAACAGCCTGTTGGGAAAGCTGTGCGTCACCGATCGCACTCAGGCCGCAACAGCAGCGATCCAGCGCGGCTTTGTCGTGCTCGACTTCGCGAAAAAGAACAGATCCTGAACCTGCGCTACGTCAGAATGGCGACCCGTCACATCCGGGATTCATCTCAGCCTCAAACCTTTGGACGAGGACAGATTGCAACTTGCGCAGTATCCTTTCGCAAAAAGCAAAGCGAGGCAGCATGGTGGTTGCAAAACAGAATCGAACCGGACGGCGCGCATTTCTGAAAGCCGGAGGACTGGTCGCTGCGGCGGGCGCGCTGACTTCAATGTGCGTCCCCACGCCGGGTGGCGGCGCCACTCATGTTCATGCGCACAAGCGCGCATGGTGGATTAAATCGGTGAACCGGCCCACCTTGGGTGAGACCACGCCCAATTTCACGCGATTCTCCGGCAGGGATATGTTCGCCCTCTATCCCGAGTTGAAAAACCAGCATGACGGAGAAGGCTCGTTCGAAGCGGAAATGAAATCGGGAGAAAAGCGCGCGGCACAGGCAATGAACGAGCGCAAACCCGGCTTCACTCTGCCTGACCTGCAGTTGACCGGCGGCGCCTGGACCTTGATGCACAGCACCAAGCCTGGCTCCGGACTGCTGTCGTGGACGCGCGTCTCGGTCCGCACGCCGGCGGAATTGGGAACCGCGCGACATACTGCGCCGCCCCAGGAGATGGCAAATCTGGTGAAAGCCGCGGCGCGTCTTTATGGAGCAGGGCTTGTCGGCATCTCCCCGATGAACGAGGCCTACGTCAATTTGAAGCAGCCCGGCGACGATGCGCATCAGCCTCCGAAAGATATTGTCTTTGAGGATGTCGAAGTCCCTGCGGTCACCGGGACGCAGTTTGTCATTCCCATGAAGATGAAGTGGGCCGTGACGATCGCCATCCCTATGGATCTCGACCTTCTTTCGCGCGCACCTACCGCTTTGGGCGACGCCGCAAGCGCGCTTGGCTATAGTCATTCCGTTTTCGTCGTGGCTTCGCTGGCGGAGTTCATTCGCGGGCTGGGCTACCAGGCCATCCCCATGGTCAACGATACGGCGCAGAGCATTCCCTTCGCGATCGATGCCGGCATCGGCGAACTCAGCCGCCTCAACAAGCTTGTCACGCCCGAATTCGGCCCCGCCGTCCGCCTCTGCAAAGTCTTTACCGATCTGCCCATGGCCTGCGACAAGCCGGTCGATTTCGGACTCGTCGATTTCTGCCGCCATTGCAAGAAATGCGCCGAGGCCTGCCCTTCGCGAGCCTTGTCTTTCGACGATGAGCCAAGTTTCAAGATCGTTGGGCCCTGGAACAATCCCGGCCATAAAACATGGTTTGAAGATTCCTACAAGTGCTTTCAATACTGGCAGAAGTCCAACAGCGCCTGTGCGATCTGCCTTACCAGTTGCCCCTACTCCAAGGGCGACCAGGCGTGGATTCACGAAGGGGTCAAGGCGGCTGCCTCCACCGTGCCGGTCGCGGATGCCGCTTTCCGCGCCATGGACGATGCCTTCGGTTACGGCAAGCAGCGGGCGCCTGAAGATTGGTGGAACAAAGAGCAGCTGTCCGGCAGGAAAGGGTGACCATGGCAAACGGACCGGAAATCTATACAATTACAATTCGCAAGCGTCGATGGTGGGCGTGGACCGTTGCGGCGCTTTGGCTGATGGCGGAGCTTCTCTTCCTGCAGACGGCCATGGGGAGCATGATCGAAGGCGAGTACCGCGCGGCCACCATCAGTTGGATCGTAGCCGCTGTGTTCCTTGCCGCCGGCCTCGTCGCCTGGCTCGGTCCGCACCGGCCTCGCAAGCCGGAGAATGCGCAACCCTGAAGGTGAACGGCCCCGTCAACCTGCGATCAGGATTTCAGCAAGCGCCGGCTCTCGCCCCGGCTGCTGATGTACACGCCCGGCCGCTCCAGCGGGCAAGCGTACGCGCACGCACCGCAACCCACGCAACGATCGGCATCGATGTGCGGCCGCTCCAGGCTCTCAAGCTTGCCGTCCGAGTCGGAAACGGCTGCGTCCTCAAGGTATATGGCGCTGGGCGACACCGGGCACCACTCCTTGCACACCACGCAGTCCGTGGCCTTGGCCCACGGCAGACACCGCTCCGCGTCATAAATCGCGGTGCCCAGGCGCACCGGTGCGGAATGCCTCTCGATCCCAGGAGCCCATCCTTTCTGTTCCAGCGTGAGCGCGGCGATTGCGCCCGTCGGGCACACCGCGGAACAGAGCACGCAGTGCACATCGCAATAACCGATCTTCGCCGTCAGCACCGGGCTCCAGATCCCTCCCAGGCCGGCTTCATCGAAAGCAGGCTGCAGCGCGTGGTTCGGGCACGCCCTCATGCACTCGCCGCAGCGGATGCACCGTGACAGGAATTGTGCCTCGTCGAGCGCTCCCGGCGGACGAACCACAAGAAGCCCACTACGGCCATTGCGCACAGCCGCCTCCGCGCGCAGCAGCGGCGCGACCGCCAGGCCCGTGGCCGCGGCAGCCAAGGCCGTGCGGCGCATCAGGTTCGGCGTTGCCGCCATCGCTCCCTGTTTCGAAAATCGAAATCGGAGGCTGCCCCCAGGGCACGCGGCGATGCAGTTCAGGCACAGATGACATTCCGATTTGCGCCATGGCCCGCAGCCAACCGGATCGTCGCCACCCTGGCAGGCCAGCAGGCAGCGGCGGCATTGATTGCACTTCCCCGCATCTCTTTGCAGTTTCAGAGGCGACCAGCGCGAGGCCAGGCCCAGCAGCGCTCCCAGGGGACACAGCGCGCGGCACCAGAACCGCGTGACCAGCAGGTTCATCGCCAGCAACGCGAGAAATCCCACGCCAAACAGTACGCTCAGCCAGTAGTGGGCCTGATAGACCACTGCGTGCTTTTGGCTGGCCGCGGCGGGCAGCATCGACAGCCCGGCCGAGCGCAGCAACAGGCTGAAAGGATCCATCCAGCCCAGCACGTCGCAGCCGCTCAGCGCCGCCGCCAGTCCCACGATCAGCACGAAGTACTTTGTCCCTTGCCACTTCCGATAGCGATTCGAGTCCATCAGCGCTCTTGGGCTTCTGGACCCCGCCCGAATGCCTCCAAGAAGCTGATTCACGCTGCCGAATGGGCAGATCCAGCCGCAGAAGACGCGCCCCAGAACGAATGTCGGAATCAGGACGATCAGCGGCCAGAGCAGGTCCCAGTGAAGAGACCGTCCCGCCAGTGCGCTGGTCAGCGCGGCAAGCGGATCGGCCTTGAAGAAGGGGTTCGCCGCGGCCGCGCTGGAACGAGCCAGCCAGTTGACGCGCGCCAGCATCCACGCGAAGAGGATGAAGAATCCGATCTGAGAGATACGGCGGAGCCGAGCGGTCACTGGGAATCGCCTTGCGCGTCGAAAGATGCGAGCGGCAACAAAACGGCGACTCGGTCACAAAGGGAAATGTCTCTGCTGGAGATCGTCGCAAGAATTCTATCCGCATTCGCGGGGATCATCTTCCACCGAAGGCATGAATCGCGGCTCATCCTTTGGAACGATCCGGGGCCGATGGCAGACCTGCCATCATCGGGAGAGTTGCGGTTGTGCAGGCGCGGATTCGTATTGCATGGTTCCCTCAGCCCTCGCCCCTCAAGTTGACTTGGACCGCCACGGAGCGGCAACCCCGCACGAGACTCAACGGCCCACAGGGACTCTGCTTTCGCTCCAACACTTCCCCCTGCCGTGTGTACCAACAGCAGAGCCGCGGACCCCTTGGTCCGCGGCTCTGCTGTTTCTTGCCAACCGGTCCGGCTGGTCTGCCCGCCGCTTGCCGGCTATTTGTTCCCCTCGGCCTTGGCCTCGGCCAGCTTGGCCTTGCTCTCGGCAAATTGCTTCATCGAATACACCACATGGTCGCGGGCGTAGGCCGCATCGTGCCAGCCCTTGATCTCCACCCGCTTCCCTTCAAGATCCTTGTAGATGGAGAAAAAGTGGGTGATCTCCTTCAGCAGATGGGGATAAACGTCGGTGTAGTTCCACACGTTGTCGAAGCGCGGGTTGTTCTTGCCCACCGCCAGTACCTTCTCGTCCAGAACACCCTGGTCCATCATCTCCAGAAGGCCGATGGGTCGCACTTCCTGCACGCAGCCGGGGAAACTCGGCCCCGGCACCAGCACCAGCACATCCAGCGGGTCGCCGTCATCGCTCAGCGTCGAGGGGATGAAGCCGTAATCGCCAGGGTAGTGCACCGGGGAGTGCAGGTTGCGATCCAGCTTGAACACGTGCAACTGCTTGTCGTACTCAAATTTGTTGGTTCCGTCCTTGGGGATCTCTATGACCGCCCGGAAGACCTCGGGGGCGCGGTCGCCGATCGGCAACTCCAGATAGTTCACCATTTCGTTCTTATCTCCTTGGGGTGGAGCTTGTTGGGGTGGAGCTTGGCCCGTGCGACAAAAAATCCGCCCGGAAACCAGCCGGCCTAGAGCCTTGCGCCGGAGCTACTATAATCGATGATGATGAAGGCGCATGTCTATGTCACGTTGAAGACCTCGGTCCTCGATCCGCAGGGCCAGACCATCCAGAACGCCCTGCGAAAAATCGGCTATGCGGATGTGTCCGCCGTTCGCCAGGGCAAGTATTTCGCCCTTACGCTGGCCGATGGACTGTCCGCGGATGCGGCGCGCAGCCTGGTCGAGCGCATCGCCCGCGAGGTGCTCGCCAACCCGGTCATCGAAGAGTTCACGTACCGCATAGAGGAATAGCCGCCTCGGGGAATGCGCCCGTCCGCGCCCGCCATTCGAGCCGGCGCTCTTTCGCGTCCCCGCCGCTGGCCCGGTCGCTTAAAATCCTAGCATGTGCGGAATCGTCGGCTATGTTGGTCCCAAGAAGGTAGTTCCTGTCATCATCGAAGGTCTGCGGCGGCTGGAATACCGCGGCTACGACTCGGCTGGCATCGCCGTGGGCAGCCCTTCCAGTTCCACCCTTGAGGTTCGCCGCGCCCCCGGCAAGCTGCACAACCTTGAAGAGGTGCTGGCCGAGCATCCGCTCGACGGCACCTATGGCATCGGCCACACCCGATGGGCCACCCACGGCCGCCCCACTGAGGAAAATGCCCACCCCCATCGCGACTGCTCGGGGCGCATTGTCGTGGTCCACAACGGCATCGTGGAAAACTACCTCGATCTGAAGCGCGAACTCACCGCTCAGGGCCACAAGTTCGTCACCGAAACCGACACCGAGATCATCGCCCATCTCATCGAACAGGTGCAGCAGGACGCGGACACCGCCGGCCTGCCCATTCCTCTCGAAGTGTCCGTCCGCCGCGCCGTCAAACGGCTCACCGGCGCCTTTGCCCTGGGCGTGCTGTCGGCCCTCGAGCCGGACAAGATCGTCGTCGCCCGCTTCGGCCCACCGGTCATTGTCGGAGTCGGCGAGGGCGAGTCGTTCGTGGCCTCCGACGTGCCCGGCATCCTGCAACACACCCGCAACATCTACTTCCTGGCCGACGGCGACATGGCCATCCTCACCCTGGCCGGCGTCGAACTCACCGACTTTGACGGCAACCCCATCCATCGCGCCATCACCCGCATTCAATGGGACCCCATCCAGGCCGAAAAAGGCGGATACAAGCACTTCATGCTCAAGGAGATATGGGAGCAGCCGCGGGCCATTCGCGACACCACCCTGGGCCGCGTCTCGCTGGACTCCGGCAAGGTCTTCCTCGGTGAAATGAAGATCGCCGACGAAGAATTGGCCCTGGCCTCCAGCATCAACATCGCCGCCTGCGGCACCAGTTGGCACGCCGCCCTCAGCGGCAAGTACATGATCGAGCGCCTGGCGCGGCTGCCCGTGGACGTGGACTACGCCAGCGAGTACCGCTATCGCAACCCCATTCCCGACCGCAACGCCCTCGGCCTGCTCATTACCCAGTCCGGCGAAACCGCCGACACCCTGGCCGCGCAGCGCGAAATGATCTCCCTCGGCTCCAAGACCGTGGCCATCTGCAACGTCGTGGACGCCATGGTGGCCCGCGAGGCACACGGCGCCATCTACACCCACGCCGGCCCTGAGATCGGCGTGGCCTCCACCAAGGCCTTCACCGCCCAGCTTACCGCCCTGTTCTTGCTGGCCCTCAAGCTGGGCCAGTTGCGCGGCCGGCTCGACCCCTCCCAGTCGATCGCGCTGATTGAAGAGCTCAGCCGCATCCCGGCCAAGATCGAGGAAGTCCTCCGCTCCCGCTCCGCCCAGTGCGAGCAGTTGGCCAAGGATTTCTCAACCGTCCGCGACTTTCTCTACCTCGGCCGCGGCATCCACTTCCCCATCGCTCTCGAAGGCGCGCTCAAGCTCAAGGAAATCTCCTACATTCACGCCGAGGGCTACCCGGCCGGCGAAATGAAGCACGGGCCCAACGCCCTCATCGACGAAACTCTGCCGGTGGTCGTGCTCGCCACCCGCGACGAGGCCGACCCCGCCTCCAAGCTGCGCTACGAGAAAACCCTCTCCAACATCCAGGAGGTCACGGCCCGCTCGGGCCGCGTCATCGCCATCGCCACCGAGGGAGACACCACCATCGGCACGCTCGTCGAGCACGTCATCCACATCCCCCCGGCCATCGAAATGCTCTCGCCGCTGATCGAGATCGTGCCCCTGCAGTTGCTGGCCTATTACATCGCCGTCCGCCGCGGCTGCGACGTTGACCAGCCCAGAAACCTCGCCAAGTCGGTAACCGTCGAGTAGGGCCCGCCGCCGCATGGGTCTTTTGCTCCACGGCATTTCTTCCTTCAACCGGACCAGGTTTCGCGAAATCACGGCGGCATTCTCCACCCGGTTTCCGTTCCGCTCTTTGCCGAATCCTCCAGGCCAGGAGGCATCCTTCTCGAAAATGCCTCCTCGCGCCGTCCCCCCCCGGCGCTACCGTCGATTGGCGCCAATCCCTCTTCCGCGGCCGGATGACCCTACCTGTCACAATAAAAGCAAAAATCGCACAATAAAATGACAAAATCCGCACAATTTGTTGACATCCCGCCGCCGGGTCGGTAATATTCCGCCGGAGCCTGTCGAACAACCCAGGCTCGTCGTTTTCTTCCTCTTCGGGCCCAAAGACAAAATCATCGTTCCTGGAGGCTTCTATGCGGTGTCCTTCTACCGCAATGGCGGTCTGGCTCCTCTCGAACGGTTGGCATCGCGTTCGCCGGTCGGATCGCGAAGCGGGAAAGACTCCTGCCCTTGCGGCTTATCTCCTGATGCTCCTGGCGTTTACGGCAGTGTCTCCTGCGCAGACCCTCGCCACGTCGCAGCTATCCGGTCAAGTCACGGCTCCGGCGGGGCTCGTCGTAGCCGGCGCCACCGTCACCATCACCAGTCTGGACACCGGCGCGAGCTTCACCACCCTGAGTGACGCGGATGGGGTTTATGTTTTGCCCGATCTCCGCGTTGGCAAGTACGTGCTCAAGGCCGCCATGCCTGGCTTTCGGACCTATATGCAGTCGGGTATCGATTTGCAGGTCGATGTCCATCCGCAAATTGACATCCAACTGCAGGTTGGCGCGCAGAGCGAGGAAGTGAAGGTGTTTGCCGGCGCCTCCATGGTGGAAACGCAGAGCGTTGCCGTCGGCCAGGTCATTGATGCGCAGCGCATCGTCGATCTGCCCCTCAACGGTCGCCAGGTCTATCAGTTGGTCTCCCTTGCGGGTGCCGCCGTCTCCGGGCCGGCCATCGATAGCCGCCACTATCCAACCGATGGCCAGTTCTCCGTCGCCGGAGGACAAAGAACCGCCACCAACTTCTTGATGGACGGCGGATGGAACATGGATACCGACGCCAATTTCGGCCTCCCCACTCCCTTTCCTGACGCTGTCCGCGAGTTCAAGGTTGAAACCAGCGCTCTGGCCGCGAACTTCGGCAGCCACTCTGGCGGCGCTGTCAATGTGATTACCAAATCCGGAACCAACAACTTTCACGGCGACATCTTCGAGTTTGTGCGCAACTACGTCTTCAACGCGCGAAACTACTTCGCTCTAACCCGCGATTCGCTCAAACGAAACCAGTTTGGGGGCGTCTTCGGCGGCCCCATCAAAAGAGACTCGTTGTTCCTCTTCGCCGGCTATCAGGGCACGCCCCAGCGCAGCGATCCGGCGGCCACCACCAGCTTCGTCGCCACATCCGCCGTGCTGGCAGGGGATTTCACCACGGTTCTTTCCCCAGCCTGCAACTCCGGCAAGCAGATTACGGCCAAGGGGCCGTTTGTCGGCAACCGGATCGATCCCTCCCAGTTCAACTCCGTTGCCGTCAAACTGATCGCTTTGATTCCTGTTTCCACCGACCCCTGCGGCAAACTGGTTTACCAGGGTGCTCCTCAGAATACCGTCGAGAACCAGGGAATCGTCCGCGCCGACTGGCAGCAGAGGCCGGATAACTCCATCTTCGCGCGCTGGTTCGTCGCCAACTACGAACTCTCTCCCCACTACACAAACAACCTGCTGACAAGCACCGCCGTGGGCCTGGGAGACCAGGATCAGTCGGCCATCGCCGGAGATACCTGGATTCTGAACCCGGCAACGGTCAGTTCCTTCAGCGCAACCTTCACTCGATCTCGCATCACTCGCATCGAGCCGGCCGGCGTTCCCACGATGACGCAACTCGGGGCCAACGTATACAGCCCGATTCCCAACTACACCGGCCAAGTCTCGGCAAGCGGATACTTCTCCCTGGGCGGTATTGGAGGATATTTCGCAAACAATACTCTTTCCCTGTCGGATGAGATCAATTGGACGAAACGGGCCCACGAAATCGGCGCGGGAGTCAACTGGGTCCACACGCAACTCAATGGAGTCGGTCCCTTTCAGCAGAACCCCAAGTTCACATTCACCGGTTCCATCACCGGGAACGCGCTCACCGATTTCTTCGTCGGCTCGCCCGCCACTTTTCTGCAGGGCAACGGCCAGATCGGCTATGACCGCATGAACGCCCCATCGCTGTTTATCCAGGATGACTGGCGGGCCTTTCGTTCGGTGACCCTCATCGCCGGCCTGCGTTGGGACCCGTTCTATCCGCAACACAATATCAAGAACACCGTCAGCATCTTCGAGCCCGACCAGTTCACCGCCGGCAACGTGAGCAACGTCTTCACCTCCGCCCCCCCAGGAGTCTTCTTTCCCGGCGACCGGGGCTTTCCAGGAAAGTCGAACACCTTTGACAAGCCCTCGAGATTCATGCCTCGCCTGGGAATGGTATTCGATCCTCGCGGCAAAGGCCGCGAAGTCGTCCGGGCCGGATACGGCCTCTTCTCTGACATGAATTTCACCTGGCTCATGCAGCATGTGCCGTTGAATCCACCCTGGGGCGAGACCATCACCATCAATGCGCCGGCCGGCGGGCTCACCAATCCCTGGCAAGGCTATGCGGCGGGCGATCCCTTCCCCACGCCGGTGCCCCTGCCCTCAAACTTCCCCTTCCCGGTGGGCGGCACATTCGTCTTTATGCCCGTCCATGTGCGCCCCACCAGCGTGCAGCAGTGGAGCCTCACCGTCGAAATGCAAGCCGGGGAGAACTGGCGCTTCGCCGCCAGCTATCTCGGCAACAAGACCACCCACCTTTGGCTGTCGCACGAGATCAATCCCGCGGCGTACATTCCGGGCAATTGCGCGGCGGGCCAATATGGACTCACCAAGGCGGGCCCATGCTCTACGCTCGCCAATACCAGCCAGCGCCGCGCTCTCTATCTCCAGAACCCAACGGAAGGACAACACTTCGGAAGCATCTCGCAGGTGGACGACGGCGCAAACGCAACCTACAACGGCTTGCTCCTCACCGTTCAGCACCGCCTGTCGCGCGGCATGAGCCTGTTGGCCAACTACACATGGTCTCATTGCCTTGATAACGGCGATCAAACCGTGGGCGACATCACCAATTTCTATCAAGACCCCAACAATCGCCGCGCGGAATGGGGCAATTGCGGGCTCGACCGCCGCAGCGTTTTCAATCTCTCGGCCATTGGGCAAGCTCCGCTCTTTGAGTCCCGGCCGTTGCGAGCGGCGGCAAGCAACTGGCAGCTCGCCGCCATCTTCACGGCTTCCACAGGCGCATATCTTACCGCCCTCACCGGCACCGACAACGCGCTTCGCGGCGAAGCCTCCATTCAGGACAGACCCAATCTCGTCGGCAATCCTTCCGTGAGTAAACCCGCCGTCAACGCCTGGTTCAACACCGCCGCATTCGTCAAGGCCCCGGCCGGCAGTTACGGAGATGTCGGCAGATCCACGATCCTTGGCCCCGGAGCATGGAACCTGGACTCATCGCTGTCCCGATATTTCCCGGTGAGGGAGGGCATGAGGTTCGAGTTCAGGGCCGAGGCGTTCAACACTTTCAACCATACGCGGCTGGGAAATCCTGGAACGACGCTGTCCAGTTCAACCACCTTCGGCAAGATCACCACGGCTCTTGATCCTCGGATCGTTCAGTTAGGAGGAAAACTTGTCTTCTAGTGAATTGAAATCCCCAAAGGCGGCGCCTCGCACAAGAGTCTCCGAACCGAAACCGCGAACCGCCACCCAATTGAAAAAAATATTCCGCGCCCGATGGAGCTTGCCGGAGCGCGTCGAAGGCTGGTCCGGCGGTGGACTCAACGTGGAATTTGCTGACCCAGGCTGCCGTCGCGCGTGGATGGACATACTGCGGCGTGCGGTCGCCGGCGGCCCGCTGCGCACCGCGCTCGACATCGGCACCGGTCCGGGAACCATCGCCCTGCTTTGGGCCGAGCTCGGATTCAGCGTCAGCGGATTCGACTTTTCGCCACCCATGATTGAAACGGCCCGGCGCCGGGCATCTGAAAAGGGCCTGGACATCGACTTCCGCGAAGGCGACGCCGAAGACCCGCCGTTCGTGCGCCAACGCTTCGACGTCATCTCCAGCCGCTTCGTGCTCTTTACCCTGCCTCACCCTGGATATGCCGTTCGCCGCTGGGTTGAGATGCTCCATCCCGGCGGACGCCTTGTCCTGATCGGGCACGACCGGGAAGAAGGCGTCATGCCGCCGCACCAGCGCCCCGGCCTTCCCCGCCCCGCCCATCCTATCGACGCGCGGCACCAGAAAGCGCTGCGCGAGCTCCCGTTCATGAACCATACGTGCGGCGATTTGCGCGTCGTCATGGAAGCGGTCGGGCTCAACGATATCCAGCGTATGCCCGTGGACGAGCTGCTTGCGGCGCGGCGGCGGATGCGCATGCAAGAGCCTGGCATCGAAATCCCCTCTACCACTCCCTTCATCCTGGCAGGCCGCAGATGAGTCGCTCTTGCGAACATCCTAAGAAGGGCTTGCCCCCCGCCGTCAAAAAGTTTCTGGCGCTGACAGTCCTGTGCATTGCGGCGCTGCTCGCTGTCCTTGCGCTCCCCGGAGGCCAGAAGAATGAAACAGCGTTTCTCGCCACCAGGGAAGCTGCGCTGCGAACCCCTCCGCCTGCGGAGTCCGCCCCGCCAGGCCCCTCGCTCGCTGCCGCGCCGGCAACCGGCGAACACCCCAATTCGGAGCCTCTCGCCGCAACTGCTTCGGCGGCAAACAAGACTCAACCCTATACCGTGAGCATGTCCCCGATGGGAGAGGTGCGTTTCGATCGCGTCCCTCGTCGCGTCATCACCCTGGACGCGAACTACAACGACATCCTCGTGTCCTTGAGCGAGGGCGGGAAGCTGGTCGCAACCGGTTATAAAGGAAATTTCTACGATGGATTCTACGAAAAGGTGGGCGTCAAGGCGCGCTTCGATCCCGCCCGCCTGACCTTCCTCTCCAGTGGCGCAGGCGGCACGTTCGATAAGGAACTGTTTTACAAGCTTCATGGCGACGTTCACCACATTGACCCCGTGCAGTTGGCCGCCAGTCGCGGATGGAGCAAGTCCGACGTCGATGAAATCGCCCGCAATGTGGGTCCGTTTTTCGCCAATCGTTACAGCCGCGACAACAGCTACGGCGGCAAGGAGCCGTATCTCTACTACTCCCTCTGGGACCTCGCCGCCAAAGTCGGCCAGGTCTACCAGCGCCCGGAAGTGATCGCCCGGTTGAAGTCCGTCTATGACGAGATGGTCCACCACATCGCGCTCCAGCTTCCCCCTCCTGAAAAGCGGCCCACTGTCGGCCTCATCTTTTACGGCAATGGCCGCTTTACGCCCTACAGCATGGGGAATGGAGGCTTCGGCCAGGCGCAGTACCGGGATGTCGGAGCCCGCGACGCCTTCGCGTCCATCGCGGCAAGAACCTACAAGGGCGAAGGTCAAGCCCCGGCCGTTTTGGATACCGAAGGCCTCCTCGCGCTCAACCCCGACATCCTCATCGTGCCCTTCGCCATCTATCCTGACTCTCAGGCCGCCACCTCCCGCGCCAGTTACGAGCAGTTGCTGAAGCTCGGCGACGATCCACTCGCTCAGCGCCTCACCGCATTTCGCACCCGCCGCGTCTATCCCGGCGGCACGCCCCTGCAGGGCCCTGTCTTTTACCTGTTTCAAATCGAGATGGCCGCCAAGCAGATCTATCCCGAAATCTTCGGGCCCTATCGCGACGACCAGAACTATCCCCCCTCCGAGCAGTTGTTTGACCGCCGCCGCGTTGCGGAGATACTCCAGAGCGTGGAACGCGACCAGCCATGACCGTCTCGCAAGCTATCGGCGGTCGCAAGCCCGGCCGCGGCTCAATCGCTGCGCTCATGGCGGCTTCGCTTGGCATCATTCTCGTTGCCGCGGTTGCGCAGACCGCCGGCGGATCCTATCAGATGACCTGGAGGCAGGCTTGGGACGCGCTCACCGATCCCGCCGTGTGGCGTCAACCGTCCGTCCTCCTGCGGCTGTTTTTTGGAGAATCCTTTGCCCAGGCGCATGGGTTCGGTGACATGAAGCCGCTCGCCACCTCCACTCTCATCGTCTGGAATGTGCGCCTCCCCAGGGTATTGGCGGGTCTGCTGGTTGGCATCAACCTGTCCTTCTCGGGCAGCATCTTCCAGGCTGTCACCCACAACGAACTCGCCAGTCCTTATTTGCTCGGCGTTAGTTCGGGAGCCGGCCTGGCCATCCTCACCGTGCTCGTGCTCTTCCCCGCCTGGGGGCCGTTCATTCCGCTCGCCGCAATGGCCGGCGGAACCCTCGCGTTTCTTGTCGTCTATGCCATTGCCTGGAACCGCGGAACAAGCCCCGTTCGCCTGGTCCTGGCCGGCGTCATCGTCGGCGCCATCGCCGGCTCCCTGCAAAGCGGAATCTTCTTTCTCGCCAGGGACATCAACGTCATGCAAAACGCCCTGGCCTGGACGGTTGGCTCGCTGATCGGCGCCGATTGGAGACAGGTGCGCATGATCCTCCCCTGGACCATCGCCACGGTCGTGCTGGGCATCTCTGCCTCCCGCGACCTTGACCTCCTGCTTCTCGGTGAGGCAAACGCCCGCGCGCTGGGCATGGCTGTCGAGAGAAACCGCTTCCTGCTCGCCGCGGTAGCCATCATGGCGGCCGGATCTTCCGTCGCCGTCGCGGGGATCGTCGGATTTGTTGGCCTCATCGTGCCCCATGTGGTCCGCGGCCTGGTCGGAAGCGCCCATACCCGATTGCTCCTCGGTTGCCTGTTCGCCGGCCCCGCGCTGATGGCCAGCGCCGACGCATTCGCAAGACTCATTGCCAATCCCGTTCAGATTCCGGTGGGCATCGTCACAGGACTGCTGGGCGGAGTCTTCTTTCTCTGCCTGATGCGCCAGCGGCGCGAGATCGGAAAGCCGTGAATCGTACGACCATGCGAAACCAGGGACTGGAAGCCGAGCGGCTCCGGTTGCGCTACGATCCCCACGGTCCGCCGGTGATCGACGATGGATCGCTCCAGATTCCCGTGGGAAAAATCAGCGCCCTGATCGGCGCCAATGGCTCCGGCAAAAGCACGCTCCTCAAAGCTCTCGCGCGTCAGCTTCCACCGGAATCGGGCCGGATCATCCTCGATGGCTGCGACATCGCCGCGCTCGCTCCCCGTCAACTCGCGCGGAAGCTCGGCATCCTCTTTCAGGAGCACATCGCGCCGCGCGACCTTACCGTGCAGCAATTGATTTTTCACGGGCGCTATCCTCACCTCGGCCTTTTCGAATCGCCCACGCCCGAGGACCATGCCGCCGTCGAGACGGCTCTCCAGATTGCCGATCTCGAAGGCTTGCGCCACCGCCCCCTCGGCGAACTCAGCGGAGGTCAACTGCAGTTGGCCTGGATTGCCATGGCACTTGCCCAGTCGCCCAGCTATTTGCTGCTCGACGAGCCCACCACATTCCTAGATATTGCTCACCAATTCGATGTCATGGACTTGATCCTTCGCCTGAACAGGAAGCTGGGCAAGACCATCGTCATCGTTGTCCATGACCTCAACCTCGCCGCCCGCTACGCCGACCATGTCTTTGCCTTGCGCGCGGGAAAACTTGTCGCATCGGGCGAGCCTTCCAAGGTCATGTCCGTCGATACCCTGCGCTATGTCTTCGATGTCGAGATGCGGATGATCCGAAATGAAGCCGATCAAACATTCTTTTGCATCCCCATAAGGAGAGCGGGCCCGCGATAATGCTCCTGTTGCGCATCCACAAGCCGCCGCTCACCATAAGCTGGCGGCGCTTCGCCTTGCGGCTTCTTCAACCACCAATACTCGGAGCGGAATATGACGCGCTTTGAACGGATTGGCGATGCTCTCGGGCTTCGGCGCAGCATCGTCGGCATGTTGTCCATGGCGGTGCTCATTGGAATGGGCGAGAAGATGTCGGAGCGGTTCATTCCCATCTACCTCGTTGCCCTGGGCAGCGGCATCTTCTGGCCCGGCGCGCTCAACGCCGTCAATAACCTGGTTGGGGCGCTGTATTCCTACCCCGGCGGTTGGCTGGCGGAGCGCATCGGCGTCAAACAATCTCTGCTGGTCTTCAACCTGCTGGCCATCGCTGGCTATCTGATCGTCCTTGTCATCCCGCACTGGCAGGCGGTGCTGTTTGCCTCGCTGCTCTTCCTCTCCTGGAGCGCCATCTCCCTGCCCGCCACCATGAGCCTGATCTCGTCCACATTGCCCACAAACAAGCAGGTCATGGGCGTGTCGATGCATTCGCTCATCCGCCGGCTGCCCATGGCGCTCGGCCCTTTGGCCGGAGGAGTCCTCATCGATCGCTGGGGCCCGGTCAATGGCGTGCGCATCGCTTTCCTGGGCGCGATCGTCATGGCCCTGGTTGCGCTGGTCGTGCAGCAACTTCTCATCGAAGACCAGCCAAGGCCTTCCGCACCCTCCATGGGCAATAACCCGTGGCGCCTGCTGCGCCGCTTTTCTCCCCAACTGAAAAGTCTGCTTGCATCGGATATCCTCATTCGCTTCTGCGAACAGATTCCCTATGCATATGTCGTGCTTTGGTGCATGAGACCGGTTGCCGGATACCATACCGCCCATGTAACGGCCACACAGTTCGGCCTCCTCACCGCAACTGAAATGGCGACCGCTGTCGCAATCTATCTGCCCGTCGCGAAGATGGCCGACAAAAGTTCAAAGAAGCCCTTCGTCGTGATCACCTTCGTCAACTTCGCGCTCTTCCCGCTGCTCCTGTTTTTCTCCCGCTCCTTTGCCATGCTCATCGTGGCCTTCGTGCTGCGCGGTCTTAAGGAATTCGGCGAGCCGACTCGCAAGGCCCTGATCCTGCAACTCGCGCCAAAGGATCGAAAAGCCACCTCCTACGGCGCGTATTATCTGTTCCGCGATAGCATCGTGGCGCTGGCCGCTTTCGCCGGAGCATTCCTTTGGACGCTCAACCCGGCAATCAATCTCATCTCCGCTTTCGCCTTTGGCATGGCCGGAGCAATCTGGTTTGCCGTCTTCGGCCGGGATGGGGAGCCGGCGACGAACCAGTAACGTAACCGCATGATTTAGTTAGGCCAGGATTCAAGCGCGCGGGTCCCTGCCGAAACAATCATGCGGTAGAATGTTGGCCGTGGCCGCCCTATGAAGCTACTGATCGTTGAAGACGAGGTCAAGACGGCGAGCTTTCTGAAGCGTGGCTTCAGCGAGGCGGGCTTTGTGGTGAGCCTGGCAGCGGATGGCGCCGACGGCATGAGCCAAATCCAGACCGGGTCTTTCGACCTCATTGTCCTCGACATCATGCTCCCGGCCCTGGATGGATGGCACATCCTCAAATCGTTGCGCGACGCCGGTCTTGAGACCCCCGTGCTGGTTCTGACCGCCCGCGACGAGGTATCGGACCGGGTTCGGGGACTCGAGCTCGGCGCCGACGATTACCTCGTCAAGCCTTTCGCGTTCTCCGAATTGCTGGCCAGGGTGCGGACCATTCTACGCCGGCCGCCGGTGCGCGAAGCGGCAACCCTGCGAGTCGCCGATCTGGAACTCGATCTGGTCGGCCACAAAGCCACCCGGGCCGGCCAATGGCTCGATCTGACGGTGCGCGAATTCACGCTGCTCTCGCTCCTCATGCGCCACGCCGGCGAAGTGCTGACACGAACGCTGATTGCCGAATCCGTGTGGAACATGCACTCCGATGGGGAGACCAATGTGGTGGACGTCAACCTCAGGCGGCTTCGCGCCAAGCTGGACGATCCCTTCGCGGTTAAGCTCCTGCGCACGGTTCGAGGGGTGGGATATGTCCTCGAAGATCCTCAGAGATAGCGGCCCGCGCCCTCACCGATGGGGCGGAGCATCGCTCGCCTTGCTCCTTACCGCCTGGTATACCTCCGCATCCTTCCTGATCGTGGCGGCGGCTACCGGGCTGCTCTATTTCGCCGTCGCCGACAATCTCAGAAAAATCTCCGAACAATCGCTCCTCGACGAGGTCGATGTCTGCCGTGCGCTGGTCCGCGAACGGGGCGGAGATTCCCACGCGCTCCACGAGGAGGTTGAGATCGATTCGGCCGTCCGCAGGTATCAGAAATTCTATGTCAGGGTGCTTGACGCGCGGGGCGTCGCGTTGTCCACCACCCCCGGTATGGACCTGAATCTCAGTTCCTTCCGAGTGGCCCAATCGGCAGCCAGGCATCGCGGCATATTCCGGATCGACTCGCCCAGCGGAGCGCCCTATCGAGCCATGGTCGCCTCGGTGCCGCGCGACTCCGCCGGAACCGATGTCTGGACACTTCAAGTCGCGGTCGACCTCGCGCAGGAACAGGTCGTCCTCGAACGCCAGCGCGTCTGGGTCTGGACCTTGCTCGCGGTGGCCCTCGTCTTTTGTCCCGGCCTCGGCTTCTTCATCGCTCGAAGAAGTACCCAGTCGCTGCGCGTGGTTGCCGAAACCGCCCGCCAGATCGGATCGAGCACCCTTAACGAACGCATCCATAGCGACGGCTATCCGCGGGAGGTCCGCGTTCTGGCCGTCGCCTTCAATGCCATGCTCCAACGCCTCGAAGAATCCTTCGCGCGCTTGTCCCGCTTCTCCGGCGACATCGCCCACGAACTGCGCACCCCGGTCAACAATATTCGCGGCGAGGTGGAGGTTGCGCTCGCGCGCGCCCGCACGCCCGATGAGTACATCGAGGCCCTCGGCTCGTGCCTTGAGGAGTCGGTGCGGCTCTCGGAACTGATCGAGTCGCTGTTGTTTCTGGCCCGCGCCGAGAGCCCCGGCGACCACCTGAAACGCACGCGCGAGGAGATCGGGCTGCTCCTCACCAACCTCCGCGAATACTACGAGGCGTCCGCCGCCGAGGTCGGCGTCACATTGACCGTCACCCCGGTCCACGGCAACATCGCCGCGGATGTCGATCGCAGGCTGCTGCTGCGCGCCATCGGCAATTTGATCGCGAACGCCTTGGCGCATTGCTCTGAAGGAGAAGCCGTCTGGCTGAGCGCTCAACCAAAAGAGGGACGAATCTGCATCGAGGTGCGCGATTCAGGTTCGGGAATCTCCATGGAGGCCCTGCCCCGCGTTTTCGATCGCCTCTATCGCGCCGACCCTGCCCGTTCGCGCAATTCAGGAGGGGCCGGATTGGGACTGTCCATCGTTCAGCAAATCGTCTTCCTGCACGGCGGCGAGATACAGATCGCGAGCACCCAGGGGGAAGGCACGACCGTCTCGGTCTTCCTGCCGCAACCGCTGTCTACCGCCTCCATGTAAGTTGAAAATCGCTTCCATGTCCGTTGAAAATCCGGGCCACGGAGGCAGCAAGGGGCCTCAACCCCCTGAATGAACGTGGTTTTTTGGTGGATTTCAGGCCCGGTTTCCCGCGTTTTTCGCGGCATTTTGGCGAGATACAGTCGCCGGGTGTCCCAGGTGCCTCGCAATTGGGCACCTGGGAGACCACGAACCTCATGCCGGCTTGCCGATCCCCGCCTGCCATCGATGAGCGGCGGGTGGCCCAGGTCAGCGGCCTGCAAACCTTGCAAGAACGGCGGGTGCCCCTGGTCCCTAAACCTAATACTGTTCACTTAACGAGATTTGTGGCATTCTGTATGAGACAAGAACAGGAGGTCGCAGGTGGCGCGTACGGTAGCGGAACTGCCTCCGGGTGCCCGGATGACGGACTACATCAGT
>Ga0302320_10001512_pt1 | contig 55787 bp, 47 predicted proteins | sample Bog_T0_3_FD_202130 | JGI IMG/M metagenome (GOLD analysis project Ga0302320, IMG submission 202130) | Peat permafrost microbial communities from Stordalen Mire near Abisko, Sweden - Bog_T0_3 | ecosystem: Environmental > Terrestrial > Soil > Wetlands > Peat | place: Sweden: Abisko, Stordalen Mire...
ATCACAGCGCCGAGCGAGCCTTAAGACGGCTCTCAGCCGGAAAGCTTTCAAGCGGCTTCAGCCGCAAACAGGCGACTTTCAGTCGCAACGTCAACCCACCACCTTTAAGGTGGTGGTCGTTGAGCAGGCTTTAGCGTCAGAAAGTTGGTAGCGCTAACGGGAATCGAACCCGTGTTTTAAGATTGAGAATCTCACGTCCTAACCCCTGGACGATAGCGCCACACAGTTGCGGCAGCAGCCGTCTCCGGCCGCTTCTCTACTTTAACAAAAAACCCCCTCAATGCCAAAGCGTAACCATTCCAGGCCGATAGTACGTCCTCTATCGGCCTTCCAATCGCAATTCGCTGGCCGCTGCTCCTTTCATTCATGCGGCAGCGGCGATGAGTTCACCCCGCCGCAAATGGCGGCGGCACGATCCAGCGCCTGCGTGAGGACGCCTAGCTGTTGCACCGCGCGGGCCACGTCTTTGCTGTCGAGAGCTTCGTTGACACCGGGCAGCACCACCACCGCGTAACCCGTGTATTCCCCAGGGGCGTAGATCGTGTGCCGAAACCAGGGGCGATGCGGCAGGCCCTCCGACGAGATCAAGGCGGCTTCTGTCTGGCGCAGCGATGCGTTCAAGCTGGTGGGGTCTACCGGAGGAGCAAGCTGCAGGGTATAGGCGCGGTGAGCCGCAATCGTGAATCGTCGAGCGGCAGTCAGCGCCGGGGCAAAGTCGACGCCCTCGATCTTGGATTCTTCGGCTTTATGCTTTGCCGCTTCGAGATAAGCGGTGATCTCGCGAGCATAGGTGACGTAGTCATAGGGCAGCACATCGGCATCGGCCATGCGCAGGGCTTCCAATCCAAAAATGCGCGCCATCTGCTGCAAATAGGCAAAATGGGGATCGGCATTCTGCGTAAACCAGGCATAGTTGTCGAAGACCGAGTGGTAGACGCCATACGAGCCCTCGGAACTAATATCGGTCGAAGGCACGCCGATGTGCTGCAGGAATGCGGAGAAGTCGGAGCCTGAGCCAAGGTCGCCCACGTGTACCTCTTCGCCAGGCATCACGGGGGTGCTTCCGGCATGGTGCTGGGGTTCTCCCGCAGTCTTGACGCGCCACTGCTGATAGACGGTTCCGCCCATCGGGCTGGGAACATCGCGAGTCAATTCGCGCAGGAACTCCTTGAGCGACGGCACGGCGGAGGCAGAGAAATCGGGTCCGGCAACAGCCACATCGGTATTGAAGTAGGCGACGGCGTGCTCCAGTTCCGCGGCATGTTGCTCCACCCACTCGGTCGACCCAATCAATCCTTCCTCTTCGGCGTCCCAACTGGCGAAGATCAGGGTGCGTTTGGGCCGCCAGCCCTGGTGAACCAGGGCGCCGATCCCATGCACAGCTTCCAGCATCGCGGCAGTGCCGCTGGAGGGATCGACCGCCCCATAGACCCAGGCATCGCGATGATTGCCTGCGATCACCCACTCGTCCGGATACTCGCTGCCCTTGAGGGTGCCGATCACGTTCCAAATAATGCGCCGCTGATAGTCCTGGTCCGAAACCAGATGGACTTTCACTCCGCCGGGACCAAGGTGATAGTGGAAGGGAAGCGCGCCTTGCCATCCCTCCGGTGCAGCAGGACCTTTGAGCGCCTGAAGAATGGGCTGGGCATCCTGATAGCTGAGCGGGATGGAGATGATGTGGGGCTGGCTGCCCGCCTTGTCGGGCGTGATGCGGGCGGAGTCGGGCAGGTCGAGTGTCGATGCGATGCCGGGCGTCTCGGGATCCCCGGGATACTCGAACATGTATTGCACGGAGCCGCGCTGCACCCCTGTTGCCGGTCGCCAGGGGCCATTCGGATAGGCGTCGCCCTTGGTGTACCCGTCGTCCTGCGGGTCGCTATAGATCAGGACACCCGCGGCGCCACGTTGCTCGGCCAGGAAGACCTTGACCCCGCGGAAGTTGGCCCCATAGCGGCACAACACGATCTTGCCGTGGAGGTCGATGTGCTGTTCGGCGAGCTGGTTGAAGTCCTGCAGGCGGCCATAGTTGGCATAGACCACTTCGCCGGTCACGTCCCCAGAGGCAGACGAGCCGTTGAAGGCAAGCCCGATGTGGGGGTTGTCCTGAAAGGGATCGCCCTCGACATGTTCCGGTGTAGGGCCGCTGAAAATCAGCTTTCCGGCTGCGTTATAGGCTTCCACACGGATGGCCCGTGGCTGGTTCAGCAGAACCCGATAGGGAACGATCTCCGTGTCGAGGCCCGCGGTGCGAAACTTCTGCGCGACATATTCAGCAGTCTTGCGATCTTCTGGAGTTGCAGCCAGGTGGGGCTCCAGGGTCAGGTTCTTTAAGTGCTGCCCCGCCATCGCAGCGTCAGGAACCGCCAGAAACTTCGCTTCAAGCTTGGCCTGGGTAGCGAAGTTGGCAAAGCCGAAGACGGTTTCCGGCTGGGACGCATTTTGCGCGGTGAGCAGAATGGGAAGAAGAGCTAAAAGCGGGAAGAGAAAAAGAGCCTTGCGTACGGTCATGAACAGTACCCTTCACCGGCAACCAACTGCAGTGGGGGCAAGGCCTTCGGTTTGCCCGCGCCAAGGAACAAGGAGCGGGAGCCGGCCCCGACTGCTTGTGGTGGATGGCCTGGATTTGAGTGCGGAAGCCAGGGGCAACTGCAGAGACGCCCTGACCCAGGATGCAACTTTACCCAAGGATCCTAAACCACCGGCTGGGTGCAATGCGAACAGCGGCGTGCGGCCAAAGGGATCTCGCTCAGGCACTCGGGGCAGGTCTTGGTCGTGGGCTCCGCCGGAGCCGGGTGCTTGTTGAACCTGGCCAGGAGTTTATTGAGCGGCAAAACGATCCCGAAATAGACCACGCTGGCCACGATCAGAAACGAGAGGGCCGCATTGATAAAGTTGCCGATATAGATTGGCGTGGCGTTCAGCTTGATGACCACTCCGCTGAAATCGGGCTTTCCCACCAGGGCGGCAATCACCTGGGTGAGCAGGTCCTTGACCAAAGAAGTGACAATGGCATTGAAAGCCGCGCCGATGATGACGGCGACGGCCAGGTCCACAACGTTTCCACGCAGAATAAAGTCCCGAAAACCTTTCAACATGGTGCCTCCAAAGTGTTTCGACCGCAGGGGAAGGGGCAACGGAGTCGGTTCGGATTGGGTTTTCTCAAGATCCGGAACGGAGACCCTGAGGGGCAAAGAGCGTTTTAGAGTGTGCGAAAGCCAAGGAGCAAAGGGTCTAAATTCAGTGATTTCAAGGAAGAATTACGATATGTAAATACATTGCGTAATTCTTCCTTGCATTTCAGCCTGCTCAGTCGCAGGAGGGGCACTTTCGCACCGCTGCTTCCATTGCGTGCAGAGCTTCGCCGTAGGGGGCCTTCAGAACGCCACGCTCGGTGAAGATGGCCGCGATGTATTTGGCCGGGGTCACGTCGAAGGCCGGGTTGCGAATGCCGACGCCGTTGGGGGTGAGCTGCTTGCCGCCGTGGTGTGTCACTTCGATGGCGGGGCGTTCCTCGATGGGAATCTTCTCCCCAGTGGGGGTTGCCATGTCGATGGTGGACCACGGCGCGGCCACATAAAAGGGAATTCCGTGTTCCTTGGCCAGAATCGCCACGTTATAGGTGCCGATCTTGTTGGCGGCATCCCCATTGGCGGCGATGCGGTCGGCGCCGACGACGACAGCCTGGATCAGTCCCTGCCGCATCAGACTGGCGGCCATGTTGTCGCAGATGACCGTAGTGTCGATGCCGTCTTCCATCAGCTCCCACGCAGTCAGGCGCGCGCCTTGCAGGAAAGGGCGAGTCTCGTCGGCGTAGACCTTGATCTTCTTGCCCCGCTCGACGGCCGACCGGATCACTCCCAAAGCAGTTCCGTAGCCGCACGTTGCCAGGGCTCCGGCGTTGCAGTGAGTCAGCACGCCGCCTTGTGCCGGCAGCAGGGCGCCTCCGTAGGCCCCCATTTTCTTGCAGGCTGCAATGTCCTCGTTGTACATGGCGTGGGCTTCGGCCAGCATCCGTTCCTTGATCTGCGCAAAAGTGGCTTCGGAGTTGAGCAGGTTATTGAAGAGGCCCTTCATGCGGTCGATGGCCCAGAAAAGGTTCACCGCCGTCGGCCGGGTTGCGGCCAGTTTGGCGCAGATGATCTCGAACTCCGGCACAAAGTCGGCGGCGGTTGCGGCCTTGGTGCGCAAGACACCGAGGGCAACGCCGTAGGCGGCGGAGACGCCGATGGCCGGGGCTCCGCGGACCACCATGGTCACAATGACGTCGGCGACCTGTTCGTAGGTGGTGGCAAGCACGTAGCTCTCCTCAAGAGGGAGCTTGGTCTGGTCGATAAAGCGGACCCCTTCCGGGGTCCATGCGAGTGTAGGAATCATGGAATTCCAGTGTAAACGCGGGGGCGTATCCGGTGCTTTTGGAAACCTTTTCATTTTTTGCTGGACGACCTCCGGCGACGATAGGTTAAAGTGGTTTCGGTAGTTTTCAACGCTCAGGTCTCGCTTTTGCCTCCCCGGCTCGCCATTTCGATGGCTCGGCCCTTTCCGGAGGTCGAAGCAGGAGCCGCCCGGATCAGCCAATTTTTTGTAAGGAAGCAGGGAAGTCTCGCATGGCTACACGCTCGACGCCACAGAATCAGGGAAATTCTCAAAGCTATCTCGTCCCGTTCATCATTGTTACGGCGCTGTTCGGCATCTTCGGGTTTCTCACCAACCTGAACAGCAATCTGAGCAAGGAACTGGAAGACATCTTCAATCTGAACCATGCCTGGTCCAACCTGGTGACCTCGGCCTGGTTCTTCGCGTACCTGGTCTTCTCCGTGCCTTCGTCGAAGCTGATTGAACGCGTGGGCTACAAGCGCACCATGATCATTTCGCTCTTCATCATGGTGGCTGGGGCATTGTTGTTCATCCCGGCGGCGGCGATGGTCAGTTTTCCGGTCTTCCTGACGGCGAGTTTTGTGTTGGCCACCGGTGTATGCGCCCTGCAGACCTCCGCGAACCCGTATGTTTCGATTCTGGGACCGGAAGACAGCGCCCCGGCCCGCTTGACCCTGGCGCAGGCGTTCAACTCGCTGGGCTCGGCATTGGCTCCGCTGGTGGTTGCCACCTTTATCCTGACCAACACCGCGGGCGCCAGCAAGGCAGTCGTTGCGCATACGGTGCAAGGGCCGTACATCGCGATTGCCGGCACGCTGTTTGTGCTGGGCTTTGCGGTGATGTTCATGCACCTGCCGGCGATCGCTGCGCCGACCATGGCATTTCGTCCGGCCACGCACGGCGATGCGTTGCTGGATCGCAGCATCTGGAGCTATAAGCACACCGTCCTGGGCATGATCGGCATCTTCTTCTACGTGGGTGTGGAGATCGCGCTGGCGGCCAATGCCATCCAGTTCTTTGCTACGCAGGGCGTGGATGACAAGACGACAGCCGGTTGGCTGGCCTTTGGCTACATGATGTTCATCATGCTGGGCCGTTTCGCCGGAACCGTGGTGATGAAGTACGTCCGGGCCAATGTACTGCTGGTTGGCCTGGGCATCTTCGGTGTGCTGCTGCTGGCGATTGCCATGTTCACGACCGGACAGGTCGCGATCTGGAGCCTGGTGCTCTGCGGTCTGGCCAACTCCATCATGTATCCGACGATCTTCGCCTTGGGCATCGCGGAACTGGGACCGATGACCAGCAAGGGATCGGGCGTGATCACGATCGGCAATGTGGGCGGCGCAATCATTCCTCCGCTCTTCGGCTATCTGGCGGTCAAGATGGGCGGTTATCAGTATGCGTTTGTGCTGCCCATGATCTGCTATGTCTATGTGGCTTTCTATGGCTTCTCGGGATACAAGCCGAGCAAGCACTAGCAAGACTGGTTGAAACAGCAATGCCCTCCAGAAAAACTGGAGGGCATTGCTGTTTTTGGGGGCAAAAGCAGGCATTTTGAGTCAATTCTGGGGCTAAAATCACGGGGTTTGTTTACTGATCTATAACGGATGTCAATTGGTCAAGTTGTTTATTTCGTGTTATTTATGGGGTATTTTGGGAAGTGAAAAGCGGGCTTTTTGAGGGTACAGGGGGGAGGGTAGCGATTTTCGGGGGGTACGGCCCCGGGCAGATCGCCGATTCGCCAGAATTTGAGTTCCGTCGCGTTCTTTCATTATGCCCCGGATAGATCTGTTTCTCTGCAAACGCCTGCGGTGCGTCCGACCCGTTTGGGCTAGCACTATGACCGCGTGGATTTGTGCTTTCCCTGGTCTCAAAAGCGAGACCAGGGGCACCCAGATTCATGGGGAGGACTGCAAAGTCATCCGAACCCAACACTCGAGCGAAACCAGAGTTCTTGTGGCCCGGTAAATCTCGTGCAGGGTCACCGCTCCCTGATGGTCGCGTCGACTCTGATGCGGTGCCTTCGAGATACACCAACTCTGGTTTCGCTGTCGCAAGCACACTGCGTGGTGAGTGGGCACCTCCTGGCGGTGGTGGATTCCGCCTTTCAAGCCATGGCCCACCGGCCGGTTCCGGATCGGGACGGCTTGAAGACGCTTTTCACATCCGCTGCGTGAACTTTGCAAGCAAGCGCCGATACTTCAGTTGAAGACCCAAACCGATTCTCCTCCGCTACGGGGTAGCGGCCCTTCCGTCGCACGGTGTATGGCAGGCTTGATCCGGGATTGTTGGCAATGTCATGCAACCGGTAGGCAACTTCGAATCTCAGCGACGGAGAAATACGCTGAATCGAATGTTAGTCGGCGCCATGGCGCTCATCATTTCAACCAGCCTGCACGCGCAAGAGATCAAGCTGGGATCAAAGACACTGCAGGTGCATGGTTTTGGGACCGAAGGCTTTGTTCACACCGACGACAACAACTGGTTGACCATGAACACCAGCAACGTGGGCAGCGGGGAATTCACTGACTTCGGCGCCAACACCTCGATGCAGATCACGACGCACTTCCGCGCTGGCGCACAGTTCTACGACCGAAACGTCGGGAAGCTGGGCAGGTGGCATCCGGAACTGGACTGGGCACTTGCCGATTACAAGCTCAAGCCTTGGTTGGGCCTTCGCGGCGGCAAAGTGAAGACTGTGTTGGGATTGTATAACGACACACAGGACGTGGACTCCGCACACACATTCGCTCTCATGCCCCAGTCGGTCTATTCCATCGATATGCGGGACGCTACTCTTTCCCACATCGGTGGAGATGTCTATGGGACGATCAAAACACCGAAGCTCGGAAAATTCTCATACACGGGCTACGTAGGTGATCAGTCGCAGAGCATCCAGGGCGGTTATCCGTACTTGTTGCAGATCCACGGCATCACGATCGACAAATCGGGGGGACTGACATACGGCGGCGACCTGCGCTGGCAAACGCCAATCAAGGGTCTGCTGGCCGGTGTCTCGTATGAAGGGAATCATGTGCGGAATACCGGAACATTGAACCCGTCGATCGCTCTGGGCGGACCCAATGAAGTGATTCCCTATTGGGAGCAGTCCAGAAGCCAGTTCGCCAAGACGATCTACGGTGATTACACCTACAAGAACCTGCGCATCGATAGCGAATACAAGTACTTCTGGCGCGATTTCACGATCTTCAACGGCGGTTTCCAAGCGCTGACCGGAACGCATGGCTGGTATCAGTCTGCAGCCTATCGGGTGAACAGGTGGTTCGAGTTTGGCGGCTACTACTCGCACTTCGACCTGGGTTGGATTGTCACGGCCCCCGGCCAGTTCGATGCCGCCAGCGTGAGCGACCCCTCCCGCCACCTTTATGACAAAGTCATCACTGCGCGTTTTGACCTGAAGCAGCATTGGTATGCCAAAGTGGAAGGTCATTTCATGGATGGTAACGCCGCGGGCAATAACCCGCAGTACCCCAATGGCTTCTATACGCAGGTCAACCCCCAGGGAATAAAACCGAACACCAACGCACTTGTGGTCCGGACCGGATTCAGCTTCTAACACGGACGAAAGGAGAAATTGAAATGAAGAAGTTACTGTATGCATTGTTGCTCGTTGCGTCCGCGTCGATCTTTGTCGTCCAAGCCAAGGCCCAGGTGATTGTGATTGCCAATCCTAGTGTAAAGACTTCCGAAGTATCGAAGAACGATCTCAAAGAGGTGTTTACCGGCGGCTCAACGGCCTTGCCGGGCGGAGGAAACGTTGTGCCGATCTTGCTCAAGGCCGGCACGGTTCACGAGGAGTTCCTGCAGGCTTACATCGGCAAGAACGATACCGCCTACCGAGCGGGATGGCGCAGCCTTGTCTTCTCTGGCCAGGCGTCTATGCCCAAGAGTCTGGATGGTGACGCAGCAGTTGTGGAATTTGTTGCCCACAATGCCGGAGCCGTGGGCTACATCGGCAAGACATCGCCGCATGAAGGAGTAAAGGTGCTGGCAGTTAAATGATTGTCAGCACGTTTGAATAACTGAGTCTCGGCTCCCAAACCGAAATCTGGTTGCGGGAGCCGATCGACGTATAGGTGGGTACCAGCAGGCCATCCATCAAAGTGTTATCTTGTCCAGATTCAAGGCATAGGGAATTTCGAAAAGTCGGACAGCCAAAGATCGAACGGGCAACTATTCGATGGAGAAGGGTGTAGGCGGGAGTGAATCGGCCCACCTTTCAGAATCAACACTCTGCAAATTGGAGAGACTGAATTGCCCGATCACGGAATTCTCCTTTTCCGCGTCATTTTGGCACCCCGGCGTATCGTCCTTCTCCGTTTCATGTATGAATTGCTCACGCGCAGTGTAACTCTGCCGATAACACAAGTAAGTTAGCGCCGAAGAAGTCCTGGGCCCTTTGTTGTGACGTTCGCTGGATCAGCGATGCAATCGTACAACCTTTCGAGCTGAGCAAGGATCGGTTGACTATTGCATTCACCGAGATTTTTCTCGGCATTCCAGTGACGGAGAAACAAAATGAATCGAATTTTAGTCGGCGCCATGGCGCTGATCTTGGGGGCAATACCCGCGTCCGCGCAAAGTCTGGAAGATCTGAACATCCAAATCCACGGCTATGCCACGCAAGGGTTTCTTTACACGACCCAGAACAACATCTTCACCACCAGTTCAAGCAATGGTAGCCCAGCATGGACCGAAGCGGTGCTGAATGTCGGCGCACAACCGACGCCCAAGTTGCGCATTGGTGTGCAAGGCCGTTATTCCCTGCTGGGCAACTTGGGAAATACGATTACGCTCGATTGGGCAGCTGCTGATTACAAGGCCGATGAGCGTTTTGGCGTTCGCTTCGGCAAGGTCAAGACGCCGAATGGCCTCTTCAATGATATTCAGGACATCGATCCCTCGTATCAGTGGGCGCTTTTGCCCCAAAGCGTTTATCCGCTCATGAGCCGAAACTCTCAGCTAGCGCACTATGGCGGAGTGGTTTACGGCAGCTTCAAGCTGGGTAGGGAACTGGGTAGGCTTGAGTATCGAGGCTGGAGTGGCAAGCGCGTGATCGCCGGCAGCGACGGCTATTTTTTGAGTCAGACAGAAAGCGGGACCGCATTGCCTAACGGCATTGGGGGAATCACCTCCGGCTTCGCCTTGCATTGGAGGACTCCGCTGGTGGGCCTAATGATTGGCGCCGACGACGTCCGAGACAACCAATGGAATGCGTCGATCACTCAATCCGTCAATGTAGGCGGAGGGGTCACCGCTTCCTTCAACGGCACGGAGGCGCTGAGCAATTTCGACGCTCCGAGTTTCTTTGCAAAGTACGAAAAAAACAAATGGATGATTGCTGCGGAACAGACTCGTCTCCCTGTCTCTGGTTCGGGAGTGATCCCCGCTCTAGCCGTCATCACTCCCTTCCGTCTTGACCAGAAGTCCTGGTATGGAATGGTCAGCTATAAGGTTACTAACAAGCTCTCGGCAGGCATCTATGACACCCAGTCGATCGATCATCAGGCAGCTCTTACCCCCGCTCGCTACTTGAAGGACTGGGCACTTAATGCGCATTACGACTTCAACCAATTCCTCTATGCCAAGGTCGAGCAGCATTTCTACGATGGAACCCTGGTTGGATATGACGCGGCACTGAATCCTGCAACCAAAGCTCTGCCGACTGGATTGCAACCGAATACGCGCCTCACTATTCTCAAAGTCGGCGTCAGTTTCTAAGCGGACGAAAGGAGAAATTGAAATGAAGAAGTTACTGTATGTATTTTTGCTCGTTGCGTCCGCGTCGATCTTCGTCGTCCAGGCCAAGGCCCAGGTGATTGTGATTGCCAATCCTAGTGTAAAGACTTCCGAAGTATCGAAGAACGATCTAAAGGACGTCTTTACCGGTGCTTCAACGGCTTTGCCGGGCGGAGGAAATGTTGTGCCTATTCTGCTGAAGGGTGGCACGGTCCACGAGGAGTTTCTTCAGGCCTACATTGGAAAGAACGATACCGCCTATCGGGCAGGCTGGCGCAGCCTGATTTTTTCCGGTCAGGCTTCGATGCCCAAGAGCGTTGATGGGGATGCGGCGGTCGTCGCGTTCGTCGCCAGTAATGCTGGGGCGATCGGCTACATCGGCAAGGCATCGCCGCATGAGGGTGTGAAAGTCCTGCAAATCAAGTAGACACGCACTGCGCATCGCGCATTCCTTCACGGGATGCGCGATGCCAACACCGTCGGTTTTATGGGCAGAGTTCCCTGGGCACAGGCGCAAGAATATCGAGTTGGAAGGAAACCTGATGTTTGGACAGATGAAGATCAAGACAAGAATCCTGGGCATCCTGGCTGTCCTTGCGGGCGGCTATTTGCTGTTGTTGGCGATGGTGCAGCTTTCATCCTCAGCCACCCACACCCGGATGTCTGAAATATCCACCTCGCTGTTTCCCGCCGCCATCAAGATGCAGGATGCGGAGGCAGCTTTCGAGCGCATGAAGAAGAAGTACGGCGATGCCGTTGTGCTTCAGGATGCCGGCTCTCTCAAAGGTGCGGAAGCCGATGCGGCAGCAACCGAGACCGCACTGGAAGTAGTGAAGAACGCACTGGCCTATTCCCCGGAACTGGGCAAGCAAGCCGACGCACTACTGGCCCAGTTCGCTTCGATCCGCTCGCGCGATCACGACACGTACGCGGCCATCTTGGGAGCCACGGGCGGACCCACCGATGACATGATGACGCAGGTGGGCGCGCTAGGCAAAGACAACAAGGCGCTAACCGAGGCCATGGGTCTGTTTGACAAGGCGATTTCTGCGGACTTCCAGAAGCAGTTGGATACGGTGGATGCCTGGTCGGTGCGCAGCCGCGTGACGGGATTGATCATGCTTGTCTTCGTCGTGTTGGTTTGCGGCATCGCGTGGTGGGTCATTCAGTCCAAGGTCGTGCTGCCGCTGCATACGCTGGCGCAACGTTTGCAGGACATCGCCGAGGGCGAGGGCGATCTGACGCGGCGCATTGAAGTCAACGGCAAAAACGAAATTGACGAAGTCGGCATCTGGTTTAACGTGTTCATTGCCCGGATCGAAGAGATCGTGCGGCAAGTGGCTGTACACGCCACCACGTTGGGCCAGGCAGCCACGGAACTGGCAGCCACGGCGCGCGAGACGGCGGAGCAATCCACGCAGCAGCAGACACAGGCCGAGCGCATTACGATGACGATGAACGAGATGTCCAGCGCCGTGCTGGAGATCAGCAACACCACGCAGAGCGCCGCAGTGGATGCGGGTAAAGCGGAAGAGAGCGCGATCTCCGGCGGCAAGACCGTTCAGTCCACGGTGAAGACCATTGAAGATCTGTTGAAGGCCAACCAGGATACCTCGGCAAAAATCGAGGGATTGGGAAGGTCTTCCGACGCCATCGGCAAGATCATCAGCGTGATTGACGAGATTGCCGGGCAGACGAACCTGCTGGCGTTGAACGCCTCGATCGAGGCGGCGCGGGCCGGCGAGCATGGGCGCGGATTCGCTGTAGTTGCAGGCGAGGTGCGACGTTTGGCGGAGCGCACCAGTTCCGCAACCAAAGAGATCGACGACACCGTGCGGGCGATTCAGCAAGGAACCGCGGAGGCCGTCGAAGCCATGCGCAGCAGCATGGGCCATGTGCAGAGCGGCGTGAATTCGGCCAGGTCTGCCGGCGAGGCACTTACCAGCATCATCCACGGGTCCGAGTCGGTGCAGAGGATGGTGACGCAAATCGCCGCCGCCGCAACCGAGCAGTCGTATTCCACGCAGTCGGTCTCCGTCAATGTGAACGAGATCGCCATGATCATTCAGCAAACGGCGGCCAGTTCGCAGCAGTCGGTGGAAGCCTGCCAACAGCTTGCGCTTTTGGCTAATGAACTTTCCAGCCTGGTGGGCGAGTTCAAGGTGGGGCAAGGCGATACCGAGAATCGGACATCAAACACCGGGACTAGCTTGGTGGGGTCCTCCAAAGGCGCTGCGGGCCGGCACCGTAAAGCTGCGTAATCCTGCAAGGGAGAACAAACAGAATGGCCGTGGAAGAAATGCTTCCACGGCCATTCTGTTTGATACGGCTGCTTGAGATTCCCGATCAAGAGGGGAAACGCCTCACGGTCTCAAGCTGTGTGGTTCGTATGCTCAGGCGACGGCGGCATTGAGGTTGTCGATGGCCTCATCGATCTCTTGCGGGCTCTTGAAGCCGACGGTGACGCAATCGACGCCGGCGTTGCGGAAGGCGAATTTCATGGCGGCGGCGCGGTCGGTGTGCTGGGTAAAAGTGCCGTCGCCGACCAGCTTCATGCTGATGACTCCCATGCCTTCGCTCTTGACCTGCTTTACGTGGCGGACGACTTCATTGACGTCGCCGGGGCCGCTGTCGTCGTATTGGAGCGCGTCCATGCGGGTGCCGTTGTGGTTCATGCGGATCATGGCGATTTCAAGCCACTTGTTGCCGGGAACCTGACGCAGGGCGGGGAGTCCGTGGACGGAGGCACCGCGGCGGAGAATCGCCTTTCTCTGCTGGGCTTCGAGGATACCATCTTGCCAGCGGGCGGTCTCCGAAACCCAATCGGGGGTGTGCTGGTAGTGAAGCAGCATGATGTCGAAATACTCGGTGTTGGAGATGCGAAGCATCTGGTCGAAACGGGTCTTGGGGTCGACGCCGGGATCGGTGGTGACCTTGTGCATCAGCTGGTAATTCTCGCGGGGGATACCCTTGAGCGCGACTCCCAGCATGGCCGGGGTGGTGTAGGACTCGGCAGTCTCAAAGAAGCGAATGCCGCGGTCATAAGCGTAGTGGACGAGGCGGGTGAATTTTTCCTGACCGAGGCTGGATTGCACGTGTCCGTTGTTGCTGCCGGTGCCGAACGCGAGACGGGTGACCTTCATGCCGGATTTGCCGAGCACAACCTCATCGGTGGCCGTGGGGCGGGCATGCAGGGGAAGCGTGCCGACACTGGCCAGAGTACCGGCGACCAGGCTGGTTTTTAGAAAACTGCGCCGTGTGTAATCTGTCATGACGACCTCCGTTTGGGGGGACGAACTATTTTCCAGAATGGTAGCACGAAAGCTCTGCGGGCGGGTTCCGCTACTCCGGCCGAACGCTGAAGCGCATGGTGCGGTAGTCGAAGGTGTAGGCCTTCAACTGGTCGAGGGCGTCGACGCCCAGCACTCCGTAGAGATCGTCCAAAGCGCTTTGGCGGAAGGGCTGCGTGAAGACCAGGACGAAGTGCACATGCACGGTGTTGGCGCCCACTTCGAGGGGTACGGTCTCGGCGACAAAGGCGGGCTGCGGGGGCAGGCCGGTGACGGCCGGCATGTTGAAGAGCTGCTGCCGCTTGCCGTTGAACTCTTCCATGTGCTCGGCGTAGTAGCGGGAGGTCATATAGGTCTGCTGGGATCCGGCATCGATCACGAACATGCGCTCATCGCCCACACTGCCCAGGGCCGCGACGATCTGATCTCCATCGAGGAAGAACGGCACGCCCTGCGGAGGGGACTGCACGACTGACGGCGCTTGGGGAGCGGCCAATGTGGAGGCCTCTCGCGCGGCTCGTTCCTGCGGCGGCACGTTTGCTTTGGGATGCGCGGGGTCGGCCTCGGGAAGGGATGCCGGCTGGCTCGCAGGTTGGACCTCGACGGTGTTGTAGTCGGTAATCGTCAGGCTGCCCAGAACGACCAGAGCGGGATAGCCGAGGACTCCCTGCACCTGGTAGCCGGATTTGGGAAAGGCGTAGTCGGCATCCTCATAGACAAAGACGGTCATATTCCTCAGGGTGAGTCGACCGCCGATGGTAAAGCGGGGAATCACCGCAGTGTGCACTTGCATGGAGTGGCCGGTCAGGGTGTGGATGGTGCTGGCTTCGCTGCTGACCTTGAGGCCTACTTCGCGGGCGAGGGAGCGGGCGATGAGGTTGAACGGGGCAGTGGGATCGAGCATCCAGCTGTGGGGCCGCGCGTCGACCCAGACGGGAATGTCGATCAGGCCGAGTGGGTTTTTGCTGACCTGTAACTCAAAGGGCTCGCAGGGATCCGCGGTGGTTGGCGGATTGGACACGACAAGCGGGAGCAGCTTCAGGGGCAACTCGATTTCGTCGCGCTCGTCGGGGGTCAATTGGTCGTCCAGGCGTGTGGCGAGCAATTGATAGGCGGCGGCGGCTTTGGCGACATCGCCGCTGCGCAGATAGTCCTCGGCCAAAGCTTTCCGCAGCAGCTTTTCAGCGGGTTTGTCGCCGCTGGCGGCAACCTGTTCCGCGAGCGGCTCGAGCAACCGGATGGACGTCTTGGAGTCGTTGCTGCGATTGGCCAGGATGCCGCGGTAAAACTGCGCCTGGGCGGGCGGCAATTGGTCCAGCTGAGATTGGATGCGCAGGAACTGGTGGTCGGCGAGCAGGTTGCGCAGTCGGGTATCGATGTCGAGACCGCTGCTGGTTCCCGTGTGGACCTGCGCGCCCGCTCCGGGCTCTTGCGCAGAGGGCTTCGCCGCATCCTTCGCAGTGGGGGGAAGAGTGGGCTGGGGCGCGGAAGGCGGGAGATCCTGCTGAGAAAGAAGGGGTGTCGCCGCAAGAGTCAGGGCGCACGCCGCGCTGGACAGCAATCTGCAGAGACGGTTCATTGTTAGTAAGAAGGTATCAGATGCGAGACAGGCGGGGCAGCGGAGAAAGAGGATTGATGGAACTGGCACGGGGAGACTATGCCCGCCCACCCTTGCGCCCCAAAAAACGGGACGAAAGGATGGGGCACCCTGCAGGTTGGCGGGCTTAGAGCATCTTGGCCTTTTTTGTAGACCTCCGTGCCCCATCCTTTCCGCGTTTTTCTGCGGAAAGGGTTGGATAGGAATCACGGTTCCGGTCTACACCATTTCCAAAACTGCTCTAGTAGTTCAGTTCGAGTACGTTGATGGAGTAGGGCGCGAAGCTTTGTTGCAGCTTCGTGCCGGTTGCGGTGATTTTGTGCTCGACCGGAACGACCGATTTCGGATTGGTGATTGAGTTGGTTGCGTCAGGCGTTTTGCCGCTCAGCGTGACCAGCGTTGCCTCGGGCTTGAGGGTCGCAATACCGCTCAGCGAGATGCTCAGCGGAGCCGCGTCGGACGAAGCATTGACGACCTTGATGAAGACCTTGCGCTGGGCGTCGTCGCGGGTTACGGAGGCGAAGACGTGGGGGCCGGTTCCGGTCAGGGTGGCACCCACCACCTCTGTGCCGAGGTACTTGCCGAACAGCACCTGCGCCCAATAGCTGGGTGAGCCGTAGCTGGTGAGGGCGTCATAGCCGATCAGGTCGGTCTCCCACTGCATGCCGCCGGGGTTTACGTTGACGAACAGGGGCGCATAAGAGGCCATCACGATCAGGTCGCTGTTGCGCTCCATGCCGGTCATCCATGCGGCATCGCCCAGAGCGGCCTGCAGGTTGGGGGTCGGCTGGCCTTCGCGGGTAGCCCATTCGCCCACAAAGATCTTGGGGCCGTTGCGGTCGGTTTTGTCGTAGTGGTTGGCATCGGCGAAAGACTGCTCGGCGGCCATGTAATAGTGCTCATCCAGAACGTCGGGCTTGATGCTCTTGACGGGCATGGTGGCGATTAGTTGCAGGTTGGGATACTTGGCCTTGATGGCCTTATAGAACTGCGGGTAGCGGCCCTCGTAGGAGCCGGAGTGGTCGAAGAAGTCTTCGTTGCCGATCTCCACATAGGTCAGCGGGAAGGGCGCTGGGTGGCCATTCTTGATGCGTTCGGCGCCCCATTTGGTGGTGGCGTCGCCGGTCACATATTCGATTTCGTCCAAAGCGTCCTGAACGTAGGGCTCAAGTGCCGGGCCGGGCTCCACGTGCTCCTGGGCCATGGAGTAGCCGGCATAGACGGCCAGCACGGGCTCGATCTTCAAGTCCTCGGTCCACTGCAGGAACTCCAGCAGCCCCATGCCGTCGGACGACCGATAATGCCATGGGCTGGGGTGGGTGGGGCGATCGACCCAGGGGCCGATGGTCTTCTTCCACTGGAAGCGTTCCGGAATGTGGTCGCCTTCGAGGTAGTTTCCGCCGGGCAGGCGCAGGAATTTCGGGTGCATCGCCGCCATTTTCTCCGACAAGTCGATGCGGTTGCCGTTGGGGCGGTCGTGGTAAGTGGGCGGGAAGAGCGAGACCAGGTTGAACCAGACGGTCGCCGGATGCGCCAGCGTCAACAACAGGTGATTGTTGGAGGAGACCTTCACAGGACCGGTCTTGAGGGTAAATTTGAACTGCTTCCACTCGTTGCCTGCGCCGCTGACGGTGGCCATGGCAGCAACCAGGCCGGTTTCATCGTTGACGATGCTGATGGTGATCGGCACTCCGGCGGTATCCGTGCGGGCATAGAAAGAACCGGCGTAAGCGGTGTTGGGCCAGACCGGGATTCCCCAGAAGCCGTCATTCTGGACGCCGGCGGGAGCGGCAGGGGTGTCGGCGGTGACGGCGACCTTGAGGCTGCGGGGCAAGGCGGCGCTGACGCCATTGGTGTCGTCGGGGGAGACCTTGACGACGGAATTGCCGCGGGTAACCAGTGTCCAGTGGGCGAGCGCTTGCCAGTCATGGCCGAGGGTGCGGTCGCGCACCAACTCGGGGTAGAGCCCGCCATCGTAGGAGAAGTTGATCTCCTCGGTCATCAGCCCATAGAGCTTGGGGCTGACCTTGGCCGTGGGGTGATCCACCTGGATGGAGAGAGTGGGAGCCTGGGCGTTCATGGCCAAGGGCAACGAAAGGGGAACAAGCAGGGCGAGGGCGAAAGATCGTTTACTCATAGCGAGCCAATTATCCGGGACAGGTGCCGTGTTTTGCAAGTGGGATAACGTTTTCTCGTGTTTCCCAAGAAAGGCAGACAGCGCGGCGCGGAGAGAAGAACTGGCCTCGATTGGGGTGGATTTCGCTTATACCTTCCTCCGGTCAAAGCATTGGAAGAGAAAGCGATAGGAGCTCCGTCCCTGTGGGACTCCGGACTCGCTGTTGTACCGTCAACCCCGCGTTGAAACGCGGGGCTAACCAACCTTGCGCCTACGGCGCGGTGCGAACGGTAGCTCCGGGCAGGGAGCAATCGAGCAGGGGCACTAGCATTTGCAGGTCACATCAAGCACCGCTGGCGCTGCCCAGGCTGCCGCGCACCCGCTCCATGATGCCGAGGTAATAGGCGAGGTTGTGGATGGAGTTGAGGGTTCCGGCGAGGGTTTCGCCGGTGTGGGTCAGGTGGCGCAGATAGGCGCGGGTATAGCGGCGGCAGACCATGCAGTTGCAGGCGGGATCCAGAGGGCCCTGGTCTTCGGCGTATTTTTTGCCCTTGATGTTGATGCGGCCCTCGCTGGTGAAGAGCAGGCCGTGACGGGCCGCGCGGGTGGGCAGGACGCAGTCCATCATGTCGACGCCGAGGCGCGCGTACTGCTCGATCTCGTCGGGATAGCCGACACCCATCACATAGCGGGGCTTGTCAGCGGGCAGCAGGGGGAGAACCTCGCTGATCATCTCCAGGGTGAGGTCGCGCGGCTCGCCGACGCTGAGGCCGCCGATGGCGTAGCCGTCGAAGTCCATTTCGATGAGGCGCTCAGCGCTCCCGCGGCGCAGATCGGGATACATGCCGCCCTGCACGATGCCAAACAACGACTGGCGGCGGCCGCCTCGCTCTTCGAACCACGGAACTTCATGGCTGTGGGCGCGGAAGTGGTCGAGCGAACGGCGTGCCCAGGCAAGGGTGAGGCGCAGGCTCTCTTCGGCGCGGGGGCGGTCGGCGGGGTACTCGGTGCACTCGTCGAAGGCCATGAGGATGTCGGCGCCGAGGGCGATCTGGACATCGATGGAGTGTTCGGGGGTGAAAAAGTGGCTGCTCCCGTCCAGATGCGAGCGGAAGCGGACCCCATCGTCGGTGACCTTGCGCAACTGGGCGAGGCTGAAGACCTGAAAGCCGCCCGAGTCGGTGAGCATGGCGCGAGGCCAGCTGATGAACTTGTGCAGTCCCCCCATGCGGCGGATCGGCTCGTGGCCGGGGCGCAGATAGAGGTGATAGGTGTTGCCGAGGATGATTTCAGCGCCCAGGGTTTCGAGAATGTCCTGCGGGACGGCCTTGACCGTGCCGAGTGTGCCGACGGGCATGAAAACGGGCGTCTGGATGGTGCGATGAGGAAGATGAAGCTGGCCGCGGCGACCGCCGGCCTCGGTCGTCACGAGGGTTTCGAAAGTGAGGCTCACTGCTTGATTTTACTTGCCTGTGCCGCGGCACTCCGCGTGCGGCGGACGGCGCTTCGCGTTGGCTGATCATGTGCGCTGGGATGGGCGCGGGGAAGGCGCGAGGCTGAGTCAGCCCGCCGAATGCTAAACAGAGGCGATGACCCAGGCCGGGCTTTGGATTTGAATCACGGCCTCTTGCCGGTGGTGAGAGTTCTGGTGAAACGACTGGAGCAACTCGGTGACCGTCCGGTTTTGGCGGGGGATGAGTGTCCGAGGGGCGATCTCGGCGAGCGGAATCAGCACAAAGGCCCGCTCGGCGAGGCGGGGATGGGGGACCTGCAGATCCGGCTCGTCGAGGATGAGGTCGTCGTAGAGCAGGATGTCGAGGTCCAGGGTGCGCGGACCGTTGGCGATGCCCGCGGAGCGGTCGCGGCCAAATTCCTGTTCTATCGCCAGCAAGGCGCCTAGCAGGGCGCGGGGAGAGAGTTCCGTTTCGAGGGCGACGACGGCGTTGACGAAGCGCGGCTGCGCGGAGAAGCCCACCGGCTCTGTGGAGTAGAGGGACGACCGGCCAGTCAGGCGGCCGAGCGAACTGAGGCGCTCAGCAGCAGCGGCAAGCGTGGCCTCTGGGGAACCGGCGCGGCTCGCCAGGTTCGCGCCGAGTGCGAGGAAGGCAGTGTGCATGTTTTCAAGGGTAGCGCGGTTATGCCAGAACCTGATTCGGGTGGACGGCTGTCACATGGGGGAAGCGGCGGAAGTCTTCTTGATTCAAGGTAAGGATGAAAGAGATTCCATAGGCTTCCTTGATCGCCGCAAGACGGGCGTCGTGGACTTGTACCCCACGGATGTTGAGATCAAGCACCAAACGTCGCCAAATCGAGTAAACCTGCTCGCTGTCAGGGAGGAAAGTCATTTTGTGCTCGATAAATTCAACGCTCTCATTGGCTTCGGCGATGGATAATCCGAACCCGTTTCGTTCCGTTGGGCGAGTCGAGACGTTCCAAAATTCTGTGATGTTCTGCAAGACAAAGCACAGTTCCTCACCCTGCATTTCAAGTGCCATGGTGGCTGTTCGGACCAGCGGATGCAGAGGATCTGCCTGGCGAGAGAGTCTCAAAAGAACATTGGTGTCAACCAGACACCGCGATCTGGAAGCCATCAATCATGGTCCTGGTAAAAGCTTTCGCGTGTGAATGCCTCGTCCGGTAGCTGGGGGATCTTCTCCGAGTGCGCTGTCATACCGCGCAGGAACTCGTCCATGCTGATTTCAGGACGGAGTCGGCGGGGAATGGGTAAAGATGTGGATTGTTCCGCGCCCTCAATCAGGCTCTCGACATAGCTCTGCGGCGTTTGACCGAGCGCCTCGACCCGAGCTGCAATCTCGTCCGGAATGTTGACCGTGATTTGCATGGCAGCAGCGTAGCAGGGTTCCGGGAAAAATGCTATGCGGACGGGAAATCGCAGAATCAAGGCCTGGTCGACCGCAGGGTGTGAAGTGGGCACTTGCCGGGTGGTTTCTGTTAGCATCCCTTTTGGAGACATTTCAGCATGGATGCACTGAACAATGCGGGCCTCGGCGCGCGGAGCAACGAAGATATCGCACTCGATCTGTTGAAGTTTGTGGCGGGCACGGCGGGCGTAGGCAGGCCTGCTGCCCCATCGACCGGGTTTAGCGGCGCCGCCGCCCCCAAGCCGGAAGAGCACGTGCAGCAACTGCTGGAGCTCTATGGCCGCTGCCTGAAGGCCGTGGAAGGCAACGGACCCATCTCCGGAGCAGCCCAATAACAAGCCAACCTATCTTGCGCGTAGCTGTTGTGGGTACCGGTTCCTTTGGCCGCAATCACCTGCGGGTCTATCGCGAGCTGGAAACGGCCGGATTGGGGGTTGCGCTGGTCGCCGCCATTGACCCAAACCCGGAGCGGGCAGCCGAGACAGCGGAAAAGTATGCGATTCCCGTCTTTGCGAGCGCCGACGCGTTGCTGGCAGCCGATCTAAAAGTGGACGCGGCCACAGTGGCGGTTCCGACCGTGTATCACCATGCGGTGGCGGCGCAACTGCTGGTCGCGGGCCTTGACCTGCTGGTCGAAAAGCCCATTGCGGCGACGCTGGCCGAGGCCGACGACCTGATCCGGATTGCCAGGAAAAACAAGCGGATTCTGCAGCCGGGCCATCTGGAGCGGTTCAATCCGGCGGTGATGGCGGTGGAACCGAAGCTGAAGCGGCCCATGTTCTTCGAGTCGCACCGGCTGTCGGTATATACGCCGCGAGCGCTGGACGTGGATGTGGTTCTGGACCTGATGATCCACGATCTGGACGTGGTGCTGAAGTTCGCCAATTCGCCGGTGCGCGAGGTGCGGGCGGTGGGCTTGCCGATTCTGTCGCCCAAGGTGGATATCGCCAATGTGCGGGTGGAGTTCGAGTCGGGCTGCGTGGCCAACTTTACGGCTTCGCGGGTCTCGACGGAACGGGTGCGCAAGCTGCGCTTCTTTGAGCCGGGGCAGTATGTTTCCATCGACTATGCGCGGCAGGATCTGCTGATGATCCGCATCGATCCAGTTTCATCGAGACAGGATTCGGGTGCGGAAGCCGCGAAGCCGGGATTCAACATGGCGGGGTTGATGGCGTTGGCGGGAAGCTTGAGTCCCGAAGTGCTGGCCTCGCTGCCGCCGGAATTGATTGCTGGATTCAAGGCGGGGATGACGGCGGGCAAGTTCGATCCTTCGCTGCTGACGCAGTTGGCGGCGACCGGCAAGGTTGATCCGGTGGTGTTGGCCAAAGCCAGCGCGCTGCTGGGAGTGACGCCATCGCCGCAAGCGGAAGCTGCCAGCGACGGCCCCGCTCCAGGCCTGAGCTTCGTGAAGCCGGAAGTGACGCCGGGCGAGCCGCTGAAGCTGGAGATCTCTTCTTTTCTGGATTCGGTAAGGACGCGCCGGGAACCACGTGTCACCGCGCGCCAAGGGCGCAATGCGCTGGAGTTGGCGTTGGAGATCCAGAGCACGATGGTGGCCCATGCGGAACGGGCAGGGCTGAGCGATTTCTTCGCTGCCTCTGGCGATTGACCGGCCACTGACATTCTGTCGATCATCTGTAGATCCATGTGCGAGATTCGTGGCCTCCCACCCTTTTGCCGTTTTTCTGGCGAAAGGGTGGGAAGCCACGAATCCTAATGCGACAGATTCTTGCGGTCGGAGACCTATCGGTAGGCGGCTTCGATCCAGTTCTGCAGCAGGGTTGGGAAGCAGCCCAACACGACCACCGCAACAGCGATTCCCAACAACACAAGCATGGTGACAGGGTGAGCCTTGATCGGCGTCTCGTCGGCGGCGGGCATGACGTAGGCGCGCTTGAGGACCTGCAGGTAGTAATAGAGCGAGACCGCGCTCAGGGCCACGGCGAGTGCGACCAGCGCGAAGGGCACCGGACCGGCGGAGACACTGAGAACGGCGGCAAAGAGATTGAACTTGGCCCAGAAGCCGACCAGCGGCGGGATCCCTGCAAGCGAGAGGAAAAGAACCAGAAGCACCCCGGCCAGCAACGGATTGCGCTTGTGCAGCCCGAGGAAGGAGTCCATCTTATCGCTGCCCGTGGCGCGCTCGACAACGGCGACGACGCCGAAGGCCCCGATGGTGGTGAGGCCGTAGGTGAGGACGTAGTAGAGGACGGCGTTGCCGGTACCATTTGCCCCCAATATCCGATGGAAGGCCGCAATGAATATTGGAGGTGAAGTCAGGTTATGTGGAAGTGTTGCAATGCCGAGCAGCATGTAGCCCGCGTGAGCAATGGCTGAATAGGCAATCAACCGACGAACGCTCACTTGTGCAAGAGCAGCAAGGTTACCGACGATCATGGAAGCGGCGGAAACCACAAGCAATATCGCTAGGGTGTGGGACCAAATCTCGTCGTATGCGTGCAAACGCCGCAGATATTCATCTAATTCACCATTGAAACTGTGTTGAAAAATTGAATGCCACGACGCGCCGATTGTGATCAGCAAGGCGAAGCTTGCAACTTTCGATACAGACGCAATGAACGCTGCTCCGGGAGCAGGCGCGCCTTCGTACGTATCTGGGGCCCACAGGTGAAACGGGACCGCAGCTACTTTGAAACCCAAACCAGCTACCACCAGGATCCAGGCCACGTAGAGTAGCGGGCTTGGTCCTTGGCTGAAAATGGCATCTTGAATTTCGTCCAAGTTTGTGCTGCCAGTCAGCCCATAAAAATAGCTGAACCCGAAGAGCAGAAACGCAGCCGACATGCCGCCGAAGAGGTAGTACTTGATGGCGGCCTCAGCGCTTTTTCCTGAGCGTTTGGCAAACGCAGTCAGAATGTAGAGGCCAAGCGACAGCAGTTCCAAACCAACAAAGATGACCAGCAAGTCTTGCGCGGAGGCCACGATCATGCCGCCAGCAGCGGCCATCAGCACGACTGCGACGAACTCACCAACATGGTGTGTGAATTTTTGTCCTGCCAGCAGGAACAAAGTGAGCGCGGTGAGCACCAGGATTCCCGCTTGTGCCACAAGGGCGGTTCCACCCTGGGCCAGTACCGGGGCGCCTTCGAAACTGTAGACCGATCCGACAGAGTATTGCAGCGCCCAGAAGCCTGCTCCGCAGCCGAGGACTCCCAGTAGGACTGCCGAGAAAACGCGCGTCTTCATTGTCGATTTGCGCAGGAAAACCAGATCGACAATCAGCAGCAGCAGAGCTGCGATTTCCAGCATGGTTTCGGGTAGTGTTATGCGGAAGAGATCTGCGTAGTTCATTGAACTCCTCCTGCGAGCAGCGCCTTCACTGCCGGTTCGATGGTGTCGAGCAGCATTCTCGGATAGATTCCAACGGCGAGACTGACGCCCGCCAGAAGAGTGACGCCGGTGATCTCCGGCCAGGTAATCGGTTCGAATTTGTGTCCGTGCTCATGTTCAAGCACGTGCGCACTGGGCGGCGGAGCATCGCTGAAGAAGGCTTTCTGCAAGGCCCTCCAGGTGTAGGCCACACCGACGATGATGCCGATGCCGGCGGCGGCGGTCCACCAGGGGTTGGCCATCCAGGAGCCGATGAGGATCTGCAACTCGGCGACGAAGCCGGAGAAGCCGGGCAGCCCCATGGAGGCCATACCGGCAATGACGAAGGCCCAGGCCGCGAAGGGCAGACGCTTGGAGAGGTGCATGGTTTCCAGTTCGCCGAGCTGGCGGGTGTGGGTGCGATCGTAGGTGACGCGGCCAACAATCGCGAAGAGCAGACCGGCGATGACGCCGTGGGAGAACATCTGCAACACCGCGCCGGTCATGCCGATCTGGTTGAGGGTCATGAGGCCGAGCAGAACAAAGCCCATGTGACTGACGCTGGAGTAGCCGATGACGAATTTGAAGTCTGTCTGCGCGAGAGCGACGAGGGCTCCGTAGATGATGCCGATGACGGCGAGGACCGCAAAGACGTCGCGCCATGACCCGATGCCGATCAAGCTGAAGCCCCAAGGGTCAAGCCCGCGCGGGAAGAGGGCGATGCCGACCCTCAGGCAGCCATAGGCGCCGAGTTTCATCACCACGCCTGCCAGGAGCATGGAAGCGGCTGTGGGAGCGGCTACGTGGCCCGTGGGCGCCCAGGTGTGGAAGGGCCACATGCCAGCCAGAATGCCGAAGCCGATGAAGACCAGCGGGAAGCACGCCATCTGAAAGCTGACGGGCAGATTCGCGTGGGCCAGCGCGACGAGGCCGGTGGAGTGGCTGCCGCTGGAGCTATAGGCGGCGAGCAATCCGATGAGGACCATGGCCGAGCCGACGAAGGAGTAGAGAGCCAGCTTCATGGCCGCGTATTCGCGCCGCGTGGATCCCCAGATGGCGATGAGGAAGTACTTGGGGACGATGGCGATCTCGTAAAAGACAAAGAGCAGGAAGAGGTCGAAGCTGAGAAAGACGCCGTAGACACCGCCGATCAGGGCGAGGAAGAAAGCGAAGAACTCATTGGTGCGCAGTTCGATATTCCAACTGAAGAGGATTCCGCAAACAGCGGCGAGGCCGGTGAGCAGCACGAGGGTGCGGCTGATGCCGTCGGCCGCCAGCAGGAAGTGGATACCCATGTTGGGCACCCAAGGCACGTCCACGATGGTGGTGAGTCCCTGCCCGACGTTGGCGAAGAAGCCGTAGATGCCGATTCCCAGACCGGCGACGGCTACGATCAGCGCGAACCAGCGGGAGAGCGTGTTGTTGCCTTTGGGCAGCAGCAACTGAAGAAGCGCCCCGGCAAACGAGAGATAGATCGTATAGGCCAGTATCGTCACCGGGTTCGGATGAAATATCGAAAACATCTAAAATCTCCAGTGAGCCAGCAGGTTGAGAACCGTGGGGTTCACGCTGTCCACAATCAGTTGCGGCAACACGCCCAAGAGCAGCATCAGGCCGATGACGGGGGCCAGCGCGAGTCGTTCGCCGTGGTGCAGATCCGGGAAGGCAGCCCATTTCTCCGGCACCGGGCCGGTGAAGACCTTCTGGATCACGGTGAGGATCACTGCGGCGGTGACCAACAAGCCGAGGATGGAAACCGTGGCCGCGACCCAAGCCAGCGGGAAGACGCCGCGGAAGATAAGGAATTCACCGACGAAGCCGTTCAGCCCTGGGAGTCCGAGGGATGAGAAGAGAGCGATGCCCATCAATCCGGCCAGTACCGGAGCGGGTTTGCGTAATCCACCGAAAGAGCTGAGGGCTCTCTCTCCACCAGAACGCTGTTGCAGGATAGACACGAACCAGAAGAGCGCAGCGGCGGTGAGGCCGTGGTTGAACATCTGCAGAATCACGCCATTCAGGGCGGCCGCTTGACTGTTCTGCATCGCTACGCTGGTGGCCGGAACGGCCAACGCAAAGATAGCCAGCAGGCAGTAGCCGAGGTGGTTGACCGAGGAGTAGGCGAAGATGCGCTTCAGATCTTTTTGCGCTGCCGCGGCCCATGCGCCCATCACGACCGTGATGACGGCAAGAACCAGCAGCGGCGTGCGGATCTGGGCGATCTGGTGGCCGAAGATGGGGATGGCGATGCGCAACAGTCCATAGACGCCCATCTTCGACATGGCGCCGGTCAGCAGCATGGTTACTGGCGAAGGCGCTTCTGCGTAGGCTGCGGGGAGCCAGGTGTGGAAGGGCGCCAGCGGAACCTTGACCGCGAAGCCGGCGAGAACGCCAATCGCGAGCCACAGAGTCACAGGACCAAGATGGGCAATGACGGCGCGATCAAGAGCACCGGTGGAAGCCATCTGCGTCAACTGCGCGAAGTCCATGCTGCCAGTGCAGAGGAAAACAGCAAGGAACGCAAGCAGCAGCGCGACGGAGCCGGCCATGGTGTAGATGAAGAACTGGGTGGCGGCCGGTCCGCGATTCTTGCCTCCCCAAAGCTTGATGAGGAAGAAGGCGGGAATCAGGCTCAGCTCCCAGAACAGAAACCAGTGGAAGAAATTGAGCGCGGTGAAGGAACCGAAGAGGCCTGACTCCAGCAACAAGACCAGTCCGAAGTAGAGGCCCGGTGCATGATGGACCCGGTGCGCGGCGTCGATGGACATCAGAGCGACGATGGCGGAGAGCACCAGCATGAGGCAGCCCAGCGCGTCGACGCCGAGGCTGTATTCAATGCCCAGTGAAGGCGCCCAGCTATGTTTTTCCAGCAGGCCGATTGCGCCGTTGGCGGGCAAGTCGGTCCATGCCAAAAGGGCCAGCGCCAAAGAGAAGAGAGTGGTGACCATGGCCACCATGCGTGCGCGCTTGCCGGCGAAGAGTGCAATCGCAGCACCCACGAGGGGCAACACGGTCAACAGCGTTAGTACAGGTATTTCGCTCGAAAGACCGCTCATGCCCGGCTGCTCCAGATCAGAATTGCGGCGAATGCGACGATGGCCAGTGCGAGGATTCTCAGATAAGTCTGCACGCGGCCATTCTGGACGCGCGAGAGAATCCCGCCGCTGGTGTAGATTTCTTCGCAGCCTTTGTCGAAGGTGCCATCGACGACGTTGGTATCAAGGAAGCGGCTGAGTGTTGCCCACCGCGCAAAGACCCAGGCGACCAGAGCCACCAGCCCGCCCCAGACGCGGCGGTCGAGGAAGTCTGCCACCCGCGCCCACCAGGCGTAGAAGGCAATGACGGTGACTTCATACAGCTCATCGATGTAGAGGCGGTCGCGCAGCCAACCCCAGACAAGCGGGACAGCCTTCTCGAGAACATCGGGATCTTCCGCTTTGGGCGACTCGTTGCCGTAAAGCTTCCAGCCCAGGCCGAGTCCCGCGAAGACGACCAGTGCGGAGATACCCAGCATCGCAGGATTAATCAGTTCCCCAAAGTTGAAAGGCGCCGCCTGACCATTGAGGAAGGAATGAAACCACGGCCATGCGGGCGTGCCGATGTAGCCGAGCACAATGGCAAAGAAAGCCAGGATCACCAACGGCAGCGTCATCACCGCAGGGCTCTCGTGCGCGGGCTTGTGACCGCGCCAATAGCCGAAGAAGACATAGGCCACTTGCCGCGTCATGTAGAAAGCGGTCAGCAGCGCGCCAAAGGCAAGCATGTAGAAGGGCGTCTTGTTCACGCTCCAGTGCAGGGCGGCATCGAGAATGCCGTCCTTGGACCAGAAGCCGGAGAAGATGAGCGGGAAACCGCAGAGAGCCAACATGCCGGCCGCGTAGGTGATGAAGGTCAACGGCATATCGGCGCGCAGGCCTCCCATCTTGCGAATGTCTTGCTCGTCGTGACAGCCGTGGATCACCGAGCCCGCGCCCATGAAGAGCAGGGCCTTGAAGAAGGCGTGGGTGATGAGGTGGAACATGCCCACCGCGACGCCGCCCATGCCGAGTCCGGCCATCATGTAGCCGAGCTGCGAGACGGTCGAATAGGCGAGGATGCGCTTGATGTCGTTCTGCGCGACGGCGATGAGCGCGGCGAAGAGGGCGGTGAATGCGCCGACCCAAGTGACTACGGTCAGTGCTGGAGTCGTGCCGCCCGCCAGTGCGCCGGCCTGCATCAGCGGATAAACGCGGGCGACCAGATAGACGCCTGCGGCCACCATGGTTGCAGCGTGAATCAGGGCGGAGACGGGCGTGGGGCCTTCCATCGCATCGGGCAGCCAGACATGCAGTGGGAACTGGCCGCTCTTGCCTGCAGCGCCTGCGAAGATCAGCAGGCCGATGACGGTCGCGAAGCTGAGGCCAAAGAGGGCGTGTTGACTGAGCATCGCTGTGAGCGCGAGCGGCTCGATGGAACCGCCGCCGTGGTTATAGAAGAGCAGCGTATTGGTTTGCGCGAAGAGCCAGACCATGCCCAGCAGAAAGAAGACATCGCCGACCCGGGTGGTCATGAATGCTTTTTTGGCGGCCGCAGCAGCGGAAGGCTTGTGATACCAGAAGCCGATGAGCAAATACGATGTGAGGCCGACCAGTTCCCAGCACATGAAAAGCAACAGCAGGGAGTTGGAGATCACCACGCCCAGCATGGCTCCGGCAAACAAGGAGAGGAAGCAGAAGAAGCGAGTGAAATTCTTGTCGTGGGCCATGTAGCCGACGGAGTAGATAAAAATCAGAGACCCGACGAAGGTGACCATCAGCAGCATCACAGCGGAAAGCGGATCGAGTACCCAGCCCAGATCGACGTTGATTGCGCCCATCTGAAACCACGCGAAGCCGTAGACCTCGCGCGTGGCAATGCCGCGCATCCAGTCGCTCAGCACATGGGCGAAAGCGAAGAGGGAGAGCAGGAACGAAAACGCAAGAGAACCGATGGCCAGCGTGGCGGAGGTCTTCTTCTTGGGCTGCTTGAGCAGCGCGATCACGCCCGAGACCACCATGGGCACGGCGGGGATCAGCCACAATAAATTGCCTGCAGCCGAGGTGCAGCACGAGGCTGCGTAGGCGAGGGATTGAGTCATTTCAGCTTGCATCGGTTACTCACCCCTTCATCCGGTTCATGGCGTCGAGATCGGTGGAGTGGGCATGACGATGGACCTGAATCACCAGGCCCAATCCGACGGCTGCTTCCGCGGCTGCCACTGCGATGGAGAAGATGGCAAACATCATGCCGGTGAGCGCTTCGGGATGCGGGCCGTAGCGCCAGAAGGCGATCAAATTCAGATTGGCCGCGTTCAGCATCAGTTCAATTCCGATAAGCACCAGGATGGCGTTGCGGCGCGTCAGGGCACCGGCGAGGCCGATGGCAAAGATCAATGCGGCAACCAGTAAGTAACCTGCGAGAGGCGTCACTTTACCTCCTCTTTCTCGTGCATGGCGACAATGACCGCGCCGATCAATGCGGCGGTCAGCAGAATCGCTATGATTTCAAGCGGCAACACGTAGCGAGTCATCAGCGCCTGTCCGATTTGCGCTACGGTGACGGCGGGAGTCTGCGCATTCTGGGGCAGTGCGGGGACGCTCTGCAGGATCGCCCAGCCGAGTACCGAGAAGACTGCGGCGGCAACGACAAGGCCGATGGGCCAGCGCTTGCTGTAGACGCCGTCTTTCGGCGTTTCGGAGCCGCGCGTGAGCAGGATGGCGAAGACCACCAGAATCGCTACGGCTCCGATGTAGACGAGGATCTGGGCGAAGCCCGCAAACTGCGCGTCCAGGTCGAGGAAGAGCAGCGCGAGACCGGCAAAGGCGACGGTCAAGGCCAGTGCGCAGTGCACGGTGTTTTTGAGCGCGACGGCGGCGACGCCACCTGCGACGGTCAGGGCCGAGATGAAGAGAAAGGCGTAACTCATCGGCAGGCCGTCCTTTCTAGGAATGATTGGGCCGAGGTCCGGATCCGAGATGAGAAATGCGGGTCCTTCGCCTGCGCTGCACTCCGCTCTTTCAATGCGAAATGCAGGTCCTTCGACTTCGCTGCGCTCCGCTCAGGATGACAAGCTGCATGGGGAACGCATGCTTGGACTGCTGCCAGAATTTCATACGACCTTTTTTTATTCCGCATAGCGATAAGTCCTCGGTCCCAGGTGCTTGCGACGCATGCCGGCTCGGGCCATCCAAATATAAACTGCCAGCAGGAACGCTGAGCACGCCACCCAGCGCGGCCATCCTTCGCCCATGAATCGCCACGCGGCGGCCACGAACAAGTTAACGAGCGAGAGGGGCAGAACAAACTTCCAGGCGAAGTTCATCAGTTGATCTTGGCGGAGGCGAGGGAGGGTTCCGCGCATCCAGATGAAGACCGCGATGGACGTCATCATTTTGCCAAAAAACCAGATCCACGAGGGAACCCAGTTTAGGGATGCTAGAGGCGCCGACCATCCGCCCAGAAAGAGCGTCGCGCCCAGTCCGGAGATCGAAAGCATGGCCAGATATTCACCCAGGAAGAACAGTGCGAATTTGAAGCCGGAGTATTCGGTGAAGTAGCCGGCTACCAGTTCCGACTCGCCCTCGGGCAAATCGAAAGGAGACCGGTTGGTCTCGGCAGTGCCCGCAGTCGCATAGAGCAGGAAGGCCGCGAAGCCCCAGGGGGTGAAGATGTACCAGTGGGGCAGGCCATAGGTGTAGTGGTTCTGCACCTCGACAATCTTCACCAACGAGAGGGAGCCGGTCATCATCACGACCACTACGCTGGACATGAGCAGCGGCACTTCGTAGCTGATCATCTGCGCGACGGCGCGCATGGCGCCAAGCAGGGAATACTTGTTGCGGCTCGACCAGCCGGCCATGAAAACTGATAACTCAGTGGAGGCCCCAATGGCGAAGTAGAACAGCAAACTGCTGTCCATATCCACCAGCACCATGTTGCGTCCCATGGGCAGCACGGCGAAGCCGAGAAAGGCGGCGACAACGAGTACGACCGGGGCAAGAAAGTGAACCACGGCATCGGCGCTGAGCGGCACAATATCTTCTTTGGTCAGCGACTTCACGCCGTCGGCGAGGGGCTGAAAGATTCCGAAGGGACCGACGCGATTGGGGCCATAACGATTCTGGATGCGGCCGAGTCCTTTGCGTTCCAGCAAGACACAAATGGCGAACAGGGCAGGGAAGACGCAAACGATGGTCGCCACGCACAGAACAACGCTGGTGGCGGGGCGCAGGAATGCGGGCAGGAATCCAACGATCCAGTGCAGCAGGAGAACGAAGACCTGATCGAGCTTGTCTAAAAGGGACGTGCTAGGCATTGCTTAGGCTCCCTCCCCGGCCGTTGTCGCGGCTTTGGCTTTGGCGGCATCCGCGGCGGCCTTGGCTTTGGCGTCAGACTTTGCCTTTTCCACTGCCAGGTGAGCATCGACGGCAGTGGCCTCGGTGGGATGAATGCTGTGGTAGTACTCGTTGGACTTGGCCAGCTTCTTGCGGTCCAGCAGCAGCCCGCCGAAACGGTCGGTGGTGCTGAGTTCAAACTGCGTATCCATCTTGATGGACTCGAAGGGGCAGACTTCCACGCAGATCTGGCAGCTCATGCAGACGGAAATATCGATGTCGAAGCGCGCCGGGTAGAACTGCGGGCGGCCGGTAAAGTCCGGCTTCTTGTCGATGGACTTCACGATATAGATGCACTTGGGCGGGCACTCTTTCTCGCAGATCTGACACGAGGTGCAGCGCATCCCGGCCAGCCAGTCATCGCCGTCATAGACCAGGAACGGAAAGTCGCGCGTCGCCTCGATGGGGGCGATGCGCTCTTCCGGATACTGCACCGTTGTCAGCCGCTCCTTCGAGAAATAGCTGCCGAAGAAGTTCTTGGCTGTTTCCGCGAGCCCTTTTAGTATTCCCTCACCCAGCAATGAATGCCTCCTGGCAGTTGTCAGAGATCAGGGATCAGTGGTCAGTTGGTTCTTTGGCCACGTCGATGGTCGATCCCTATCAAGTCCTTCTGTACAGCCCAAACCTTGTTCCGTCAAAAAAACGTTGCCCCAGAGGCTAAAGCTGACCCCTGACCTCTGTTCCTACCGATCCACTTCTCCGAGGACAATATCGACCGAACCGAAGATCAACACCACGTCGGCCACGTTATGCCCCAGGCACATGTCTTCCAGGACGGTGAGGTTGATCAGACTGGGCGGCCGCACCCGGTAGCGATAGGGATTCGGAGAGCCGTCGCTGATCAGATAAAAACCCAACTCGCCCTTGGGTGCTTCAATGCGCCCGTACGCCTCGCCCGGCTTGGGACGGAAGCCGCGAATCTTGGCCTTCACGTCCATGATCGGCCCGGCTGGAATGTCGTGTATGGCCTGACGCAGGATCGTAATCGACTCCCGCATCTCCAACATGCGGACCATGTAGCGGTCATAGATGTCGCCTACTTCGCCGATCGGAACACGGAAGTTGAAGCGGTCATAAATGCCGTAGTGGTCGATCTTGCGAATGTCGTAGCCCACTCCGGTGGCGCGCAGCATGGGGCCTGTGACGCCGGCGTTGACGGCGAGATCGGCCTTGAGAATACCCATCCCCTGGCAGCGGGCCATCAGGATCTCGTTGCTGCTTAGCAGTTGGTCGATCTCGTCTACAAACCCGGGCAGGCCGTCCACCACCTTTTGCGCGGCCTTGAGCCAGTCCGCGGAGGTGTCCACACGGCAGCCGCCGAAGCGCATGTAATTGCACATCATGCGCGATCCGGTGAGTTCTTCGAAGAGGTCGAGAATCTTTTCGCGCTCGCGAAAGGCGTACATCAGGGGCGTGCCGCTGGCCCCCATCTCCTGCAAGAGGAAGCCAATGGCCGAAGCGTGATTCACGATGCGCGTGAACTCGGCGAGAATCACGCGAATATACTCGGCGCGCTCCGGAACTTCCTGGGCCACCAGCTTTTCGACGGCCAGCGCATAGGCCCAGTTGTTGGTCAGGGAGCACACATAGTCGAGGCGGTCGGTAAAGGGCATCGAGGCCAGATAGCTTTGTCCCTCGCCAATCTTCTCGTGGTTGCGATGCAGGTAGCCGAAGACCGGCTTGAGCCGGACCACGCGTTCGCCATCCAGGGCCAGATCCATGCGGAAGACGCCGTGGGTGGACGGATGGTGCGGTCCCATGGCCACTTCCAGCAGCTCGCCTTCGCCATGTTGCTCGATCAGCGGGGGGCGGTTCCAGCCTTCGGGTTTGCGCGTCTGAAAGAAGGATCCAATGCTCATCGGGAGCCCTCTTCCTGGCCGGGATTTGCCGTTTTTTCTGTTGCCTGATGAGCCTGCACGCGGGCCAGTACCTCGTCGTGGGGGGTGGGTTCGTAGTCGAAATCGTCGGGCGAAACGTAATCGCGGCGCATGGGGTGATCCTTGAAACCGTCCCACATCAAAATGCGGCGCAGGTCGGGATGGCCGACGAAGACGATTCCGTAGAGGTCGAAGATTTCGCGTTCCTGGAACTCCGCCGACCGCCAGATCGGGGTGAGTGAGGGCAACTCCACATTGTCGGTGCGGTTGACCGTGCGCATGCGCAGAATGACAGGGCCATGCTTCTTTTCAATGGAAAACAGGTGATAGACCGCTTCAAGGCAGCCGGGGACGAGGGTTTTGCGGGTCTCTTCGACGGTCTCTTCCACGGTCTGCTCGACGCCGTCGACGGTCTTGGTTGCTGGACGAGTCACCTTGACCTTTTCGGAGACTTCCTTTTCGGGCCAGTCGACGCCGGTGACGTTGGAGAGGAAGTCGAGAGACAGATCGGCATTCTCCTGCAGAAAAGTGGCAACGGCGAACCCATCGCAAGGGGCTACCCGCAGAGAGTGTTGCCCGCTGGGGCTGGGGTTGGAGACGATCTCCACGGTCGCGCCGGGGACTCCGGCCTCAATGGCCGATTTGATTTCTTCGATTGTCAACATTACTGAATCACCACCGGCACGGTCCAAACACCGGGATTGGATGCGGGCTCCAGATCGTGCTCGCCTTGCTCGGGAACAGGGAACTCGCCCTGCGCTTCGGCATTCAAATGGCGGGGCCGGTCAGGGCCGGTCAGATGCTGGCCTTCGATTTTCTTTTGCAGCGTCATGAATGCCTGGATCAGAGCCTCCGGACGCGGTGGGCAGCCGGGGATGTGCACGTCGACGGGGATGTAGCGGTCGATGCCCTTGAGGACGTTGTAGCCCTGTTTGAAGGGGCCTCCGCTGATGGCGCAGGCGCCCATGGCAATCACGTATTTCGGTTCCGCCATCTGGTTATAGAGACGCACCACCTGAGGAGCCATCTTCTTGGTCACTGTGCCGGAGATGATCATCATGTCGGCCTGGCGAGGCGAGGGACGAAAGACCTCGGCTCCGAAGCGGGCCAGATCGTAGCGGGCCATGGTGGTTGCAATCATCTCGATGGCGCAGCAGGCCAGCCCGAACTGCATGGGCCAGATGGAGTTCTTGCGGCCCCAGTTATACAGTTCTTCGATGGTGGTTACGAACACCCCCTGCTTGCCCAACTCAATCTTCAGTGTCTCGTCTACCATGCTTCGCTCCGCTCAGAGGGGTCAGGGATCAGGAATCAGGGTTCAGGGGTCAGGGATCAGCCACCTTCTACCTTTTGCCCGGATTCGCCCGACAACTCTCGATCTCGCTCTGTCTCAAATCACTGTGACCTGAGGGAAAATCACCGCTCCAGCACTCTGCCCTGACCCCTGACCCCTGATCCCTGATCCCTGTTTTTCACGCCCAAGTCAGGATGCCCTTCACCCACGCCCAGGCCAATCCTTCAATCAACAGCAGTACAAAGATCATCATGGACACGCAGGCCTGAAGGCCAAGGCCGGTGAAGGCCACGGCGAAGGGCAGCAGGAAGACCGCTTCGACGTCGAAAATCAAGAAGATGATGGCGTAGAGGTAGTAAGCCGACTGGAACTGCATCCAGGCATCGCCGGCCGACTCCAGGCCGCACTCATAGATGGCATTCTTGATTTCGTTGGGTTTGGCAGGGGAATAGACTTTGCCCCAGAGCCAGGCCAGGGCCAAAGGGGCCAGCCCGAAGCCCAGCGCTGCAACGAAAAGCACTGCCAGAGAAAAATAGGGATTTGAGGCCATAGTCAAAATTGCAATCCTTCTTCAACAACGTACCAGTTCACAGGCAGGCTTGGCTAAGTGGATGTGATGTAGCGCACTCTTATACTGATCCATTTTCTCCCGATTCATACCACTCTGTGAACCGCAGACCGCAGGTGTCCCCTTTTGGCTCAGAATCAAGGAGAAAGCAGGAACCCCTTCGGCTGGCTTTTGCAAGGGACCGGGGCCGGGAATTTGGTGTGGCGGGTCGCGGCCGAAAGTGCTTTGTCTCGGGTTGCTTCATTCTGAAGCGCTCCATCTTTTGGTGGAGGACAATGGAGCCCTCAAACCTGCTACCGTTCTCCTAATCAGCGTCTTCCCCAAGATCGCGCTGCAGTGTGAACTTTTTGCTGGGAGATCACCGGAAAATGCTCGATTTTGGCCTAATTTACGGCTCCAAAACTGCGCGGGCCGTCGCCCTGCGCTCCTGGGTGCTCGGCGTCGCCCTGGTTGTGCTTTATCTCACAGGCGCATCGGCGGCGACGGAGCCGGGGACGCCCTCCGCCCCGGGTTTGGCGACCGGAAGCACCGCCAATGCGAGCCCCAGTGCGGCGGCGGGTGCGAATGCTTCCGCGTATGCACCCACATCGGGAATTGCGGGCCCCACTTCCGCCTTCCACGACTCCATTGCCGCGAAATATAACTACGCCTTCGGCAAGGACACGCCCTTTCTGCCTTCTAACGCCACTTCCGCCAATGGCCAGTTCCTGCGTCCCAAGAGCTTCCCCACAGCGCAATATTGCGGGCACTGCCATCAGGAGGCCTACCGCCAGTGGCGGGAGTCGGTCCACTCCAACAGCTTCCGCGCGCCCTGGTACCTGAAGAACGTCAACATGCTGATCGACGAGAAGGGCGTGCAGTATGCCCGCCACTGCGAGGGCTGCCACAATCCCATTGCGCTGCTGGGCGGCGACATGTCGCAAGGGATGCCCAAGGAGCGTCCTTTTGCCGAAGAGGGCCTGACCTGCTCGGTCTGCCATTCCATCCAGTCGACCAACAACACGGGAACGGGCAGCTATGTGATGGGCACGCCGGCGGTTCTGGTGGATGAGGCTGGCGCGCCCATCACCCGAGCCGTCTCGGACGGGGAGATCCTCGCCCACCTGGACCGGCACTCCGCGGCGGTGATGCGGCCGCTCTACAAGACATCGGAGTTTTGCGTGGCCTGTCACAAGGCGGCCATTCCCCGCGCGCTCGACGATTACAAGTGGCTGCGCGCCTTTTCGGTCTACGACGAATGGCAGGCGGCCAGCTTCACCAAGCAGTCTCCGCTGCCTTTCTACCGCAAGGACACGGTCTCCACCTGCCAGACCTGCCACATGATGCGCGAAGCGCTGCCGCAAGGCGCTGTGGAGCCGGGGGCGAAAGAAGAAAAGCTAGTCTCGCACCGCTGGCTGGGCGGCAACACGCTCATACCCGCTTACTACGGATTCAATGAGCAGGCCAATAAGCTTGTGGCCTATCTCAAAGCCGGCGCGCAAGGCGCGGGTGTCTTGAATGTGGATATCTTCGCCCTGGAAAAGGAAGGGGCTGCGGCCACCTCCAAAGATCAGGTGCTGATTGCGCCGCTGGGCCTTACGGCCTTCTCGCTGACTCCGGGAGAAACCCTGATCGCCGATGTGGTGATCCAGAACAAGGGGATTGGCCACTCCCTGGTTCCCGAGCAGCGCGATTTTTATGAGGCGTGGGTGGATTTTGCGGTCAGGGATGCGTCGGGCAAGACCCTTGCCGAGAGCGGATTCCTGAAGCCTGACGGCCACCTCGACCCTTCGGCGCACTCCTTCACTAACCGCTTGATCAACACCAAGGGCGAGTTGAACGATCTGCATCAGATCTGGCACAACCGGGTGCTGGCCTATAACAACGCGCTGCAGTCGGGCCGCTCGCAACTGGTGCGCTACCGCTTCCGGTTGCCCAAGGAGATCAAGGGCGAGGTCTCGCTGACCGCGACGGTGCGCTATCGCCGCTTCAACCAGCACTTCGTGGACTTTGCGATGGAGCAGCCGATACCCTCCGCGCATCCTGGCACGCCCGTCCCGGCTTCCGGCCCCTCCCCCAAGCCTTATCCCATGCCGATTGTCGACATCGCCGCGCAGACGCGCGTTTTCAAGATCGGCGAGAACGCGCCTATAGCCCCCGACGCCAGCGAAAACAAGGAATGGATGCGCTGGAACAATTACGGGATCGCGCTGCTCGATGCCTTCCAGTACGAGGCCTCGGTACATGCCTTTGAGCGGGTCGCCGCGCTTCGTCCCGACTATGCCGACGCCTTTACCAACATGGCGATTGTGGATACGGCGTGGGAGCGCTACGACGACGCCAAGCCCAACCTGGCCAAGGCGCTGGCGCTGCTGCCGGGCGATCCGCGCGCGCTATACTATCGCGCCCTCGTAGAGCGCAATGCGGGTCAGGTGAAAGAATCCATTGTCGACCTGCAAGCGGTACTGGCCCAATATCCCCGAGCCAAGGATGCCCTGCGCGAACTGGGCTTCAGCTATTATCAGGAGCACGATTATCCCGCCGCGCTGACGGCCTATCAGGCGTTGCAGGCCATCGATCCGGATGACCTGGCGGCGCACTATCAACTCGCCATCCTCTATCGTCGCTTGGGAGACAAGGCCAAAGCGGCCATCGAGTCGGCCAAATTTGCCGACCAGAAGGACGACCCCGCCGCCAGTTCCTATGCGCTGGAGTTTTTGCGCAAGCACCCGGAAGTGGCCAGCGAGAGCGTCGTGTGGCACACCCACGATTTGACCGGGGACCCGGTCAAGCAGCCTACGAAGATCGAATACAAGTACATTCCGGGGGCTGGGATCTAGGTCACTGACCGCCTTAAGTTGTACCAACGATGGGCGCCCCAGGTCTCGATTTTGAGGCCTGGGAAGGCACGAACCAGAGGCACGAACCAGAGGTACAGAATTACACGGTCAGAGGCCTGGTACGTTCACGGGATAGATTTGTGCTTTCCCATGTCCCAAAATAGGGGACATGGGGCACCCATGCTTTTGGCGATCATTCCAGACCGTCCAGTCGCCGCGCTGCAAGATTCCGGTCAGTAACAATCTTGAAACATCGAAGAAGAAACGTTGAAGAAGAGGCGATCTCCTGTTTGGGAGCGCCTCTTCTTCTTGAGCTCGTGGAGATTTGTCACACAACTGAAACGTTGCTGTAATGGTCCTCTCATTTGTCTTTGTTAATTTACAGACATTCAGCGGAGTGCACATTCTTCGCTTCCTTCTCGTTCACCAGAAATCACAGCTGCACCACTTTGGAGGTTGTACTTGCCTACGATATCCCTGCGTATACGAAACCGGATGGCTGTATTGGCGCTTTCCGTTCTGATTCTGTTTACCTCTGCCTCGCTTCATGCTCAGGATTCCGGAGCGAAGCTCGCAGGCACCATTCTTGACGCCCAGGGCCTCGGCATATCCAATGCTACGGTCACGATCAAGAGCACGAACGACTTGTCGAAGGTAGTCTATACCGATTCCAACGGAGCTTACTCGGTGAGTGGATTACCTGCCGGGACGTACACGGTCACGGCGGTTGCCAACGGGTTCGCGCAGAATTTCAAAAAAGGCATTGTGGTGGCTGCGGGCAAGGATCAGCAAGTGCCGCTGGTGCTCAATATCAATGCGGTGATGACGCAGATCGAAGTGAATGCCGGTGTTGACTCCATCGCCGCGCAACTGGCGCCCAGCGGCGGCTTCATCGAGGAGCGCTCGGCACAATCGCTGATCTCCAACAACTACATTCGCAACTTCGTCTCTCCCATCGCCGACTACGGCGAGATCGTGCAGATTGTCCCCGGAGCCTTCACCACCAGCAGCGATGGCGTTGGACTGGGACAGAGCAAGATTTATTTCCGCGGCTTCCCGGATGGAGATTTCGATATCGATTTTGACGGCGTTCCGTTCTATGACACCAACTCGCCGACACACCACTCCTGGGCCTTCTTTCCGGCACAATGGATTGGCGGCGTAGATTTCGATCGCAGCCCCGGTTCGGCTTCGACCACAGGCCCCACGCCCTTCGGCGGCTCGATCCACCTGCTTTCAATGCCCTTGAGCAGCCAAACGGACATCCGTGCAAGTGGAACCTACAGCACCTGGAACACGCAGCTCTACGACGCAGCCTTTAACTCCGGCAGCTTCGGAGTCTTCGGTCATCCGGCCAAGTCAAACCTGTTTGTCGATGTGCACCACATGACTTCGGATGGGTATCAGACCCTCAACTTCAACTCGCGCGATGCGGGTTCGTTCCTCTACCAATATCAGTTTTCGCCGAAGACGGTTCTCACCGCGTTTAGCGGCGTGATTCACCTCTATGCCAATACTTATGGTTTGAATCCGACGCGTTGCCAAACCCTCGCGTCGACGCCGTCGAGTTTGTGCGCCAACACCAACACGGCGAACGGACTGATGCCATATACCGGTGCTGGTCTGAACTTCATGATGGTCAACAATGCCGACCCGGCGAACTGGCTCGACAACCAGTACAACAACTATCGGGTTCCGACCGATTTCGAGTACGTCGGCATCCGCTCGGAATTGGGCAAGGGCTGGTATGTAGAGACGAAGCCTTACACCTATAACTACGACAACGCCGAGCTGTTCACCAACGCATCGCCGATTCTGGATTCGACGAGTGCGGGCGTGACCAACAAGGGCACCAACGCCAAGCCGGTGTGGAACTACAATGGTTCGCCTTTCTATCTCGGCGCCGCCGTTGCCCCCTGCGACTTGCAGGTGGCAGGCAAGGTTTCGGCGAGCACGGGGTTGCAGTCGGTCGCTCTTCCCTGCGGCGTTGACAAGTACAACAGCTATCGCAAATACGGCGAGACTTCGGTGATTTCGCAGACTTCGAAGCTGGGAGTCTTGCGCAGCGGCCTGTGGTATGAATGGGCGCGCACCGATCGTCACCAGTATCCTTCGGATCCGGTCGGCAAGAAGTGGATCGATCAGGCTCTGCCGAACTTTGCCGAGCAGTTCTGGACCAACTCCTATCAGCCTTTCGCGGAGTATGAGTTCCACGTTACCCCGAAGTTCAACATCACCGCGGGCACCAAGTACGCTTACTACAGCTTCGATGTGTTGCACCACGCGGATAACGGCAAGACTGTCGGCAATCTTTGCGCCATCGGGCAGACTTCCGGCTGCCCCACCACGGCGGAAGATACCGGCACCTTTAGCGCATGGCTACCTTCTTTTGACATGAACTATCGCTTCCAACCGAACTGGTCGGCATATGTTCAGGTTGCCAAAGGCAGCATCGTTCCCCCCAGCAGTGTCTACGACATTTCGCACACGGCGACGACGGTGGACCCGCATCCCGGGTTGCTGACCCCGCCCAAGCAGCAGAAGTCCACTACCTATCAGGCCGGCACGGTTTTGAAGCTGCAGAAGTTCTCCATCGATGGGGACGCTTACTTCATCCGCTTCCAGAACAGCTACTCCAGCCTGGTCGATCCGACTACCACGGAGACGGTCAACTTCCTGCAGCCCAGTTCGGTGACCAAGGGCGTTGAGTTTGAGACCACCTATGTGGTTGCGCCTGGTCTGAGCCTTTATCTGAACGCGACCGCGTCCAATGCGCTTTATTCCGGCGAGTTGAATGCAGGAAGCGCGACGGCTCCTTTCTACGTGAAGGCGCCGGGCGGCCTGTGGGTTCAGCAGACTCCTTCCGATACCGAGATGGAGGGCCTCACCTACTCGAACAAGGGATTTGACCTGGGCATCTTCAACAAGCGCGTGGGCGAAGAGCGCGTGGACAACGGGGCCTATCACAATCAGGGAGTCATCAATCCCTTCACGACTGCCAACACCTACCTCAATTACACGGTGCGCAACCACTCGATCTTCGACCAGACCAAGATCAGTTTCACCGGCAACAACCTGCTGGACCAACACAACCTGACGGCGATTGGCCTGACTGGGAAGGCGGCAACGCAGGTGATTCCGGGCACCACAACCACCGATCCATTCAACACGAACGGTCCCACCCCGATCGCGGGCACCGACACGCCGACTTTCATGGCGGGCCGCAGTTTTGCGATTTCAGTGACCTTCGGCTTCGCCCCGCGCGAACGCAAGTAAGCAACGGGAAGGAAAAAGGGGCTGCATTCAGGCTCTGCGCAGCGGCCGTGCCGGGGAGAAGTCCCCCGTGCGGCCGCTGTGTTTTGTGACGCCGTTCGTACCATCGAAAGGTGGAGGGGGCGGACGGGGGGAAGATGCGAAAATGTGATTGTGAATTCTCGCAAGCCGATTCTGTTCTCCGCCCTCGTGTTCCTCTTTTGCGGCTCATTGCCGTTGCACGCGCTTTTCAGCTCCGACGCCAAGGCTGCTGCCGAGGTTGGGGCAATTCTTTTTCAGAGCAAGGGTTGCGCCCACTGCCATGGCGAAGGCGGCATCGGCGGCAAAAAGGGTCCTTCCCTCTCGGACCTGCCCAAGAGCAAGCAATGGACGGCGGAAAAGATTACCAACCAGATCCTGAATGGTGGACAGAAGATGCCCGCGTTTTATGAGTCGCTTACCGACCCGGAAGTGGCCCAGCTTGTGGCTTATCTCCGCGCCAAAAACAGGCCGGCGCCTCCGGCATCGGCTCCGGCGCCGGGGCCGACGGTTCCGGATGACAAATAGAGCCATGCTCGCTAGGATTGCAGCCGCGTTTCTTGCGCTGTTCTTTTGAACTGGACGGGTGGGTTGAATCCAGGAACGCAGGGAGAGACCGATGGAGTCGCATCTTGTACTGGGAATTGGGGAATTGCTGTGGGACGTGCGGGACGAGGGCAGCGCCCTGGAAACGGAGTCTTTGGGCGGCGCGCCGGCGAACTTCGCGGTCATGGCCGGCAGGCTTGGCAATCACTCTGTCCTGTTGAGCCGCATCGGGCGGGATGAGCTGGGCCGCCGGGCTGTGGATCAGCTCGATCCCTTGCCTGCGGACGCCAGCAAGCTGCAGGTGGATCCGGCACACGAAACAGGACGGGTCACGGTTGCCTTCGACCTGGGACAGCCCAGCTACACCATCCACCAGCCGGCGGCCTGGGATTTTCTGGAGCTCTCCGACTCTTGGGTGCAGTTGGCGGAGCGGGCGGATGTGCTTTGCTTCGGCTCGCTGGCGCAGCGTAGTCACGAGTCGCGGCAGACGATTCAAACGCTGGCGGCACAGGCCAAGAGCTCCTGCATTCGCATCTTCGACGTGAATTTGCGCGCGCCGTTTTATTCGAGCGAGATCTTGCAGGAGTCGCTGGAGCTGGCGACGGTCTTGAAGATGAACGATGCGGAGGTTCCGCTGGTTTTGGACCTGCTGGGGCTTCCCGTGCAGGATGGCCCGGTGGTCGAGCAACTCCGCTGCGGCGCCCAACGCATGCTGGCTGAGTTTCCTATCCTGCAAATGGTCGCCGTGACGCGTGGCGGCGAAGGCAGCTTGCTGGTGACGCGGCAGGAGTGGAACGAACACCCCGGGCGGGTGGTGAAAGTGGCCGATACGATCGGCGCGGGAGATGCCTTTACCGCGGCGCTGGCCCATTACCTGCTGCGTGGAGCCAGCCTGGCCACGATGAATGAAGCGGGCAATCAATGGGGCGGCTGGCTCGCCTCGCAAGCGGGAGCCATGCCGGACCTGCCGGAAGAGACGCTGGCCGGAATCGCGGCGGAGATCGCTACGGGGAGCCACCGCGGCGCTTGAGGGGCTAGGTCTCTGACCGCCTGAAGTTGTACCAACGATGGGTGCCCCAGGTCTGGATTTTGAGACCTGGGAAGGCACGAACCAGAGGTACAGAATTACGCGGTCAGAGGTCTAGTGCCTTGACCGGATAGATTTGTGCTTTCCCAGGTCTCAAAATCGAGACCTGGGGCACCCGATCTGTATGGGCAATGCTTTCAAATCGCTTGGTCACAGTGCTGGTGCCGTCACCGCTTCGGTGAGAACAGAATTCTAGCGCCGGCATCCCGACTGGCTGTGGCGTGGACGTCCTCGCCCACACTTCTTCATGAGCGACTACCGAATCACACGGTCTGAATACCAGAGCGATACCAGGGTTCATGTGGCCCGGTGAGTTTCGTGCAAGGTCACCGCTCCCTGATGGTCGCGTCGACTTTAGGGCAGTGCCTTCGAGATACAGCAACTCTGGTTTCGCTGTAGCAAGTTTTTCGGACCTTCTCGGACAAGCAAAACAAATGGGATGCCTCCTGTTGCGGAGGCATCCCATTTGTTATATCCCGGGTTGTTTGGTCGGATTACTCGGGCAGCGTCACGGTACCCGTTACGCTCATGGTTTTGCTCAGCACCTGCGCTGCGGTTTGGGGTTGCCCGCCGCCGACGGAGACGGTGTAGTCGCCTTCGGCCAGCACCGGCTCGCCTGCTTCGGTGACGATGCTCATGTCGCGGGGGCTCAGGTCGAAATGCACCTTCTGCGATGCGCCGGCTTCGAGATGCACGCGCTTGAAGCCGCGCAGAGCCCGCAGCGGCGCGCCGGGAACTGACGGGAAATTCAGGTAAAGCTGCACGACTTCGTCGCCGTCTTTTTTGCCTGTATTGGTCACGGTCACTTCGGCCGAGGAGGGGCTGCCGGCCGCAATGCTCTTGGACACGTCCAGGTCGCTATACGCGAAGGTGGTATAGCTCAATCCATAGCCAAACGGATAGAGCGGCGCGCCCTCGAAGTAGCGATAGGTTCGCCCCTTCATGGCATAGCTTTCGAAGGCAGGAAGCTGGTTGACGTCCTTGTAGAACGTAACCGGCAAGCGTCCGGCGGGATTGTTGCGTCCGCTCAGGGTCTCCGCCACAGCCGCGCCGCCCTCTTCGCCGGGATACCAGGCATCGAGAATGGCGTTGGCGTGCTCCTTGGCCCAATTGACGGCCAGGGCGCTGCCATTGGTGAGCACGACCACCAGCGGTTTTCCGGTTGCGCCCAGGGCTTCGAGCAGGTCCTGTTCGGGTTTGGGCAGGTCGATGCTGGTGCGGTCACCGCCCTTGAAACCGGGCTCGGCGACCTTCATCTCTTCGCCTTCCAGTTCGCTGGTGATGCCGACCACGGCGACCACGACATCGGCCTTTTTGGCGATTTCCGTGGCTTCAGGCAGAGGCTTGCGGTCCAGCTTCTTCCACACCAGGTTCATCACCGAGGGATGGGTATCGGTCACTTCGTATTCGGCCACCAGATGGGCAGGCTTGCCCGCCTCGAGATGAACCGGGGTCATCTTGGTTTCCACCGAGCGGGTGTCGTAGTCGGTGGAGAGATCGATGCCGTTTACAGAGAGCCGGAAGGACCCCAGCGCACTGAGGCCGAGATAGAATTCCCCACTTTCCCGGGGAGTGAGATCGGTCTCCCAGTGCACGCGCAGAGGGCGAACTCCGGCAACTTCCTTCGGCAAAGCTGCTTCATCGAGATTGATGGCGGGCTCGATGCGAGTCTTGAGCACGGGTGGCTTCGCCGCATCCGGCCCCCAGTCCATGGTGTAGAGCGAATAGCTCACTCGGAGTCCCGGCTTGCCGTCGATGGTCAGCCACTCGGCGGGAATGGGATCAGCCTTCTTGCTGAGGAATTGCGTGCCCTCGACGAAGTCGATCTGGGCGTTGGGGAACTCCTGCTTCAGGCCTTCGAGGATGGAGACCGTGTGGGTGGGAATGCCGTTGTAGTTGCCCAGCAGGAAGCGCGTCTGGTCGGCCAAAGGACCCACCACGGCAATCCGGATGCCCGAGGTGCGGAGCGGCAGTACGCCGTCGTTCTTGAGCAGCACCATGGACTCGTCGGCCAGCTTGCGCGCCATTTGGCGATGGGCGGCGCTATCCAGTTCCTTGGGGTCGATCTTGTTGTAGGGGACCATCTCGGCGGGATCGAAGAGGCCGAGCTTGATGCGCGCCGTAAAGAGGCGGGTGACCGCGATGTCGATGTCGCTTTCTTTCAGAAAGCCCTGTTTTACCGCGTCAAGATAAGCCTTGTAGTCGCGGTTGTCGTCGACGGTGGTGGTGAAGTCGACGCACTCGTTGTCCATTCCGCGCTGCAGGGAGATGGCGGAAGCGGCGGGCTGCGACGGCTTGAAGTGGTGGCCGGCGAAGACGTCGATGATCGCGCCGCAGTCGGAAACCACGTAGCCTTTGAAGTTCCATTTGCCGCGCAGCTGGTCTTCGAGCAGGAACTGGTTGGCGCAGGCAGGCTCGCCGTTGATGTCGTTGTAGGCGCACATCACCGAACCCGCCTTTCCCTCGGTGACCGCGGCGCGGAAGGCAGGGAGATAAGTATCCAGCTCGTCGTGCTTGCTGATCGGCACATCGGCGGTGTGGCGGGTCGATTCCGGTCCGCTGTGCACGGCAAAATGTTTGGGAGTGGAGATGACACGATAGTACTTCGGATCGTCGCCCTGCATGCCGGTAACGAAGGCCACACCCATGCGTCCGGTCAGAAAGGGATCTTCGCCGTAGGTCTCTTGACCCCGGCCCCAGCGCGGATCGCGAAAGATGTTGAGATTGGGTGCCCAGAAGTCGAGGCCTTCAAAGATGCGGCTGTTGCCGTTGCGCACGTTTTGCGCGTACTTGATGCGCGCTTCGGTGCCGATCACCGTGCCCATCCGCTTGATGGCCGGGGCGTCGAAGGTGGAGGCCAGACCGATCGGCTCGGGGAATTCCGTGGTACCGCTGGTTGCCACGCCATGCAGCGACTCGCTCCACCAGTCGTAGGCCGGAACCTTGAGGCGGGGGATGGCGCGCGCCTGGTTCACCAGTTGCGAGGCCTTTTCCTCCAGGGTCATTTGCTTCACTAACTCCGCTGCGCGCTGTTCGGCTGGCAGGTTGGTGTCCAGGTAGGCTGGCTTCGCGGCGTCCTGCTGGCCGGCGGCAAATGCCGTTCCCGCGCTCACGAATCCAGAACATGCCAGGGCAGAACCGGCAAGAGCGAGCGTAAAAGTACAAAATCTAAAGCTCTTCATCAATATCCTCACAGGCGCGTCTCTCCGGTCCGCGGCCGAAGCTGCCGCTAGATCCCAACCCGCCCCCGGCTGCCACCCTATCGCCCCGGACAAACGCCTGTCAAGCAGCGCAGTATTCCTTAGAAAATCGCTTTATTTCCAGGTGCCGAGGATGGTTTTCCGGGCCGACTGGAAGCGAACTGTACTGTTCTCTGCCGGTAGCGTGTAACCTTTCTCTTTCTCGAATCGTAAGAGTGGATAGATGGGGAAGAGCGAATGCAGAGCCCGGCGAGCGACGTGCTGATGGAGTTTCGACAAGGTGATCCGGAGTCCGTCGAGGCCGCCTTCGAAACACTTTATCGCCAGCATCAGCGCGCGGTCTATGGCTGGATTCTGCGCATTGTCCGCGACCCCTCGGGCGCCGAAGAGCTGACGGTGGAGACCTTCTGGCGGATACACAAGGCCCATGAGCGATTTGAGGCAGCGCGTGGCTTCGAGGGATGGGCCCGGCGCATTGCTACCCGCGTCGCATTGGACTGGTTGCGCACCCGGCATGCGTCGTCGGAACTGTCGGTGGAGTGCCTGGCAGAATTGCCCTCCCCGAATGTGGGGGACCCGGCCATTGCCGCAGAGATTCGCCTGCGGACGGCGCAGGCATTCCGTCGGCTTCCTCCCGCACTGCGGGTTGCCGCGGTTCTCGCCGTCGTTGAGGAGCAGCCGCACAAAGTTGTGGCCGAGGCGCTGGGCATCTCGGTCACAGCCGTCAAAGTCAGGGTCTTTCGTGCGCTCCGCTTACTCCGAAAAGATTTGAAAAGGCAGGGGATTACACCATGAAGTTTGGAAACACTCGCGATCAGGATCGGATGAAGGAAGTGCTCAAAGAGGCCGTGCCGCGTATCGAAGGCGCAGACGATGGGTCCTGCCGCGACTTGTGGCCTGTGTTGCTGCGCCGGATGGAGGAACACCCAGCCAGCCACTGGCCCAAGGTTCACTTGCTCGATTTGGCCATGCTGGCGGGGCTGGCGGCCTTGGCGCTCTTTGTCCCGGTGTCGATCCCGGTGCTGCTCTATTACCTGTGAAACAGCGGGGCAAACCCCGCAGAAACGGAGAATTCCATGAACGACCACACCTACTTACGCGCCTTCCTGGCGGGCATCTTCGTACCGACCCTTGCCCTGCTTCTGATGTTGACCGGATTCATTGTGATTCGCCTCGCGCTGAAGGTTCCTTTCCCGATTGAGCGGGGGTTGGTCTTTCCCATGGCGATTGTGCCTTCGCTGTGGGGCCTGTGGAATGTGCTGTGGATCAGTTCGCATCCCAGCACCCATCTCTCCCTGGGACTGCACGGAGCATTTTTGCCTTTGCTGCTGATGCCTGCAGGAGCGGTTCTGGCCAGTTGCCTGGGAATCCTCGCGCTGGGGAGTGCCGGCGTCACCTGGTTTCAGGCATGCTTTGTCCCCTATGCGCTGATTGCGCCCTGCTTTGCCGGGGCCCTCATTGGCTACTACCTGATCTGGAAGTACATTGTGGGCTATGTGAATAGCGTGCTGGGAATCAACTGAATTTGTCCTCGGTTCGAGGATGAACAAGCGATCCGTGCCCATCTTTGAATCCTTCCTTGATTCAAAGGTGGGAAGCCACGAACCTTAGTCTCGACCGCAAACAATGAGGACGAAAAATTGTGACATCGGTTTCCCGATCACCGTCTACCTTGGCGGCTTTGGCTTGCCCCTCGGCACACTCGAGCGAAACCAGAGTTCTTGTGGCCCGGTGAGTTTCGTGCATGCTCGCCGCTCCCTCATGGTCGCGTCGACTTTAGGGCAGTGCCTTCGAGATACAGCAACTCTGGTTTCGCTATAGGAATCCTGTGATTCTGAAGAAACTTTCGGCTGAATCTGTATTATTTTGATAGGAGAGGATTTCGATGGGTCGAGATAAGATTCTTGAACGGCTGGCACCGATCTTTGAAGACATTTTCGATGATGATGCCCTTCAGTTAACCCCTGAACTCTCCGCTAAAGACGTGGATGGGTGGGATAGCCTTACCCACATCAGGCTGATACTCACGATTGAGAGGGCATTCAAGATCAAGTTTTCAACCACCGAGATCGGGAAGTTGGAGAATGTGGGCGATCTTGTTGCATTGATCGAAGCACGGACGTAAAATTCGGACGCTAAAACCCTGCTATTCAACGGCGAAGAAACGGGGATAATAAATTTCCATGAATTCATTTTATGCTGAACTGCAATGGCTTCCGCGTGTGCCGCTGGATTACTCCCAGCGGGTGAAGGATTTGGGAAAATCTTCAGGGTCGTTGGGGCATCATCTGCAAGCACTCGCTTTGCACGCCCTCGACCTGAATCAGTTGACCAGGCTCGCCAAGGTCATGGAGAAGGCGCGTTCGGTGGAAGGTTCCCTCGCTCCGCTGACACAGTTCCGTCTGGCGGTGCTGAGCAACTCGACGATTGATTTGGTTGTACCTGCAATGGTGGCAAGTGCCGCCCGGCATGGTATTGCGCTTGAGGTCATTCAGCCTTCTTATGACCAGGTGGCGCAGGAGGCCTTGGCTCCTGATTCCAAGATCAATCGCTCGAAGCCCGATGCCGTGCTTTTAGCGCTCGACTATCGCGCCCTTCCGCTGAAGACAAGCCTGGGTGATTCCGAGGCTTCGTCGGCTTCCGTCCAGGGCGTCCTCGGTTATTTGCAGGCGCTGCGCAATGGCATCAAGGCCAATTCCAATGCGGTTTGCATCTTTCAGACCTTTGCTTCGCCCGTGGAGTCGCTTTTTGGCAGTCTCGATCGCGCGCTCCCGGGAACAATGAGAAGCCTTCTCGACAGCATCAATCGCGAATTGGCCGCGTTTGTTCTCGGTTCGGGAGATGTGCTGTTGGATGTGGCCGGCCTTGCCGAAACCGTGGGCCTCGCCGATTGGCATAATCCCCAGCTTTGGAATATGGCCAAGTTCTCCTTCTCCGATGAATTGATTCCTCTCTATGCCGATCATGTGGCCCGAACGGTTGCGGCCATTCGCGGAAAGAGCCATAAAGTCCTGGTCCTCGATTTGGATAACACGGTCTGGGGTGGAGTGATTGGGGACGACGGCCTGGAGGGCATTCAGATCGCGCAGGGCGATGCCCGCGGCGAGGCGCATCTGGCGGTGCAACGACTTGCCCTCGATCTGCGCAAGCGCGGAATCGTGCTGGCCGTATCGTCGAAGAACACGGACGAAGTAGCCCGCGTCCCCTTTGAAAAGCACCCGGAGATGCTGCTCAAACTGGACCATATCGCCGTCTTCCAGGCCAACTGGAACGACAAGGCAACCAACATACAAGCCATCGCCGAAGAACTTTCCCTGGGACTGGACTCCATGGTTTTCCTGGATGACAACCCGGTGGAGCGTGGATTGGTGCGCAAACTGCTGCCGCAAGTGGCTGTGCCGGAGCTGCCTGAAGAGCCTGCCTACTATGCGCGGACGCTGGCAGCCGGCGGCTATTTTGAAGCTGTCGCCTTTGCCGGCGAGGATCTCAAGCGAGCGGGCTTCTATCAGGACAACGCCAAACGCGCCAACCTTCAGAAGCAAGTGGGCGGTGTCGATGCTTATCTTGCGTCGCTGGACATGACCATCACCTTCCAGCCGTTCGACGTGACAGGCCGGGCACGCATCGTGCAACTCATCAACAAATCCAATCAGTACAACCTCACCACCCGCCGCTACACCGATCCAGAGATCGAAGCAGCGGAGATCGACGCGGCTGTCTTCACTCTCCAGGTGCGCCTAGCCGATATCTTCGGCGATAACGGCATGATCAGCGTCGTGATCTGTCGTCCAGGCGATTCCGGGGTTTGGGAGATCGACACCTGGTTGATGAGTTGCCGGGTGCTGGGGCGCAAGGTGGAGCACATGGTGCTGCGCCAGATTCTCAATCATGCGCGCGCTGCAGGCATAACCAAACTTATCGGCACTTATCGTCCTACCGAGAAGAACAAGCTGGTCGTCGATCATTACGCCAAACTCGGCTTTGCCAAGATTGAGGAAGACGGCGCAGGGTTTACCCGGTGGGAGCTTCTCGTCGATGGCGCTGCGCCAGAGAGCGCACCGATGAAGGTAGTCTCGCAGGGGTTTGCCGAGCACCTGGAGACTCTGATCTCGTGACCGGATCGAACGCCGTAGTGAAGGAAAGCATGAACGACGCGAAGCTCCCGCTGCGGGACATCCTCCTCCTGTCCGTCGTTGGCCTGCTGACAATCTGCCTGCTCTTGGCTTCTACGGAATTGATTGCGCGCAGGATGTATACCGACTCGAAGACGGGGGCGGAACGGTGCTTGGTGTTCAATGATCCTTCGACCGGCGTGCGGGGGATTCCGAAATGCGTGTGCTGGGAAAAGAAATACGAGAATCAGCCGGTTGAGTACCGATTCAACAGCAGCGGCTATCGCACGGATATCGAATTCGGACCGAAGCCGCCGGGGACCTACAGGATCGTGATGGTTGGCTCATCGTCCGCGATGGGGGCGGAGGTGAAAGCAGAAGACTCCTTCGCCGTGCTGTTGCCCGCCGAACTCTCCAAGCGGACAGGCCGAAAGGTGGAACTCTACAACGAAGCGATCGAGGGCTGGGGAGGGACACCGCGCAATATTGCACTGCGGTTCAATCAGGTTTTGGCGGCTCAGCCCGACTTGATTCTCTGGATCTTGAGTCCAGGCGACCTGGGAAGAGTAAGTGAGTTGTTGCCTCCCGCCGATCATCAGCCGCGGAACCCGCTCAGCTTCAGGGCAAGGACCTGGCAATTCATCAAGTCCGCATTCACTACGAAGTCCTCTAAAGGGGTGATCGTCGCTATCTTCGACCGCAGCCGCACCGCGTTCTTGTTGCGTCACCTTTTGTACGGGAGCCAGAGCCTCTATGTTCAGTCCTCCTTGCTAAGCGATGGCGGTGATGCCGCGGGTCAAGAGGCCGAAGCGGATTCGGTTCGGCAACGTCACCTCAAAGAATTCGACGGCTATGCCTCTGACATAGAGGCACGGGCCAAGGCCGCGGGCGTGCCGTTCGCCGCCTCATTTCTTCCGAACGGCGAATCGGCGGCCTTGATCTCCAAGGGCGAGTGGCCTGACGGCTACAATCCCTTCAAGTCGGACGAAGAAATGCGCTCCATCATCGTGAGCCACGGCGGAATCTACACCTCCATTTTGCCGGACTTTCGCTCCATTCCCAGCCCCGAGCATGGATACTTTTTGGTCGGTGGCCATCCTAACGCAATCGGACAGGCGACGATATCAACTCTCTTGGCCAAGGAACTTACCAGCGGGTCGGTCCCGGGACTGAAAGCAAGCAATCAGCCAGGAACTGATGCTGGGAAGGGCAATTGACCATGGATTCGGCATCAATTCAATTTGTTTTTTTGGGACTCGCCGCGGCCTTGCTCTCAAATTTCAGCCGCTCGCCCATTTGGCGCTCGATTGTGCTCTTCATGGCCAGTATTGTTTTTCTTGGCTTGCTCGCGCATGGCCCGGTCGCCATTCTGCCTCTCCTTGGGTTTCTTCTGGTTGGCTATGTGGGCCTCTTTCTCCTTGAGCGGGGATGGTCCAGATTAGCGGTTTGGAGCATTCTTGCGGTCATCCTTGTCTATGCCTGGTTGAAGAAATACACTTTTCTGCCGGAAGGCGCTTTTCTGCACCATCCCTATTTCACCCTTGGACTTTCCTATATCCTCTTTCGCGTTCTGCATTTGTTGATTGAATCGGGAAAACCGGACGAGAGGGCGCGTATCGGTGTTGGCGCATACTTGCTCTACACATTGAACTTCACGACACTGGTCTCCGGTCCCATCCAGCGTTATGACCAGTTTGCCCTTGACCAATTCGCAGCCGAGCCGATTGCGCTTGGACCACGCGTCATTGGCCTGCAACTGGAGCGCATCGTGCGCGGATTTTTCAAAGTCAACGTGCTGGCAATGCTGCTCCACGCCGTGCAGGAAGACGCACTGGCGCAATTGATCCATCCCTTTTCTTCCCCTTCCCTCAAGGTTTATGCGGGATTCAAACTGGCCATCGTTTACCCGTTTTTTCTCTACGCAAATTTCTCCGGCTATATTGACATAGTGATTGCGATTGCGCGCCTGATGCGCGTACGGCTGCCGGAAAACTTCGACCGCCCCTTCTCGGCAAGCTCCTTTCTCGATTTCTGGAATCGCTGGCACATTACCCTGTCCGTGTGGTTGAAGACCTATGTCTACAATCCGCTTCTCATAACATTGATGCGCCGCATTACTTCCATAGCCATGGAGCCGCTCCTCGGTGTTGTCTGTTTCTTTGTGACCTTCTTTTTGATCGGCATCTGGCACGGGCGCACCTCGGAGTTTGTGATCTTCGGCGTTCTTCAAGGCGGAGGCGTCGCGATGAATAAGCTCTGGCAGATAGGAATGGCGCGGCGCTTAGGCCGCAAGAGTTACAGGGCCCTGGCAAAGAACTCCGTCTATATCGCTTTCGGGCGCGGCCTGACCTTCACCTGGTTCGCCTTTACACTTTTTTGGTTCTGGTCAGATTGGAAGAATCTTGATAGGGTCTTCCATTCCATTGAGCTTAGGAATTGGTCTGCCGTATGGTTGGCAATCTGGTTGACTGCAACAGCGATACTGGCGCTCTGGGAACGGATACGTGCTCTTCTCCTTTCGGTCAAGATGGCCGAAGAACCTTTGCTTACCAGCCGCTATGCGCGCGTTGTCTATGCATCGGCATTGGGCCTGGCAGCCATTGTGATCACCGTGCTGCTCAATCAGCCAGCTCCGGAGATCGTTTACAAGGCTTTCTAGGTCCTCGCCGTTTCATCCATCGACCCAAAAACTGCAGTTGCTTGTGGGTTGAGGCGTTCATCCACCCCAAAACGTTGTCATCCTGAGCGAGCGAAGCGAGTCGAAGGACCTGCATTTTTGTGGGTCTCAGGCTCACCTTTTCGATGGTTTCCCCAGCGCGATAGAGCGCGCGTCCAACTTGCAGTTTTCAACAATTTCATCGATCTTCCTGCCGGATCAAGGACCAATAGAAATACTTCAACAAAATCACGAGGCTTCGAGCAGTTGATGATTTTGTTGACAGCTCTGTGGAATGCCGTCTTGAGCGTTCTGCTCCGGCGTAGGAGTGCGCAGAGTTGATGAGGCATTGGTCTCCCACCCGCAGAAATCGCAGAAAGGATGGGGCCCCAGAGTACTCTCAGCCGCTCAGGACGATCTATGCGTGTTCCGCCAACGCGGCGCGGCGAGCGACTGGCCCAACCGCTACGGGCTTTCGGAACGTCAGGGTGTAAGTGTCTCCATTGCGGAGTTCTTCCAGGTGAACTTGCTCCATCTCCGAGGGGATCAAATCGACCGGAGCTTTCACCGGCTCCTTGCGGTTCTTCCAGAGACTGCCGGAGTGCTTCTCGTAGACTTCCTTGACGTGTTTCTCGGTTTCATCGGCAATCAGAAGCAGACTTCCCGGTTTGGCCACGCGAATCATCTCGCGGATCGCTTTGGCGCGGTCATTGAAGAAGTTGATGCCCCCAACGTGATAGACCACGTCGAAGCTCTCATCGGCGAAGGGCAGGCACTCGGCGTTGCCGAGATAGAGATCGGCGTCGAGATGCCAGCGGCGCAGATTGACCTGGCAGTTGGCAAGCATCTCCGGAGAAAGATCGAGACCGGCGAGCTTTGCGCCGGGAGGCAGATACTTGTAATTCAGCCCCGTACCGACCTAAGTTTCGAGGACAGAGTCGCCGGGCTTGGCTTCGAGTTTGTCCATGTAGCTGTGGAAGTAGGCGTCGAGGTCGAAGCCCTTGAGTGCGGCGAAAACCCGCTGGATATCGCCGTAGAATCCACCGATGGTCTCGTAGACATGGTTGTATTTGCCGTTGTTGCCGGTGAGGTCGTCGGGCGCGAGGAAGCTCGGGATGCCGTGATGGATGGGGAAGCACTCGCCGGAATCGCTGACCAATGTCTCCCGGCCTTGCGCCTTCACCACATGCAGAGGCCTCCCTGTAAACGGGCTTTGGAGCTTTGCGACAGCATCGCTTCGATTGGCCCATGGGGACTGCTTTGGCGAGGGCATGGCCGCCCAGATCGACAGCAACAAAAGGACGCCCAGGCAGATCCACACGACATTGGAACTTGAAGCAGCGCCGAATGCAGCGAGATAGAACATCGATGGGGTGAAAGACAGAAGCAGCGCGCAGCCGATGACGCCCAGGAAGAATGCGGTTGGAATCCATCCCATCGCCGCGGTTTTCCGAGGTCGGGCTTGCCTGTGCCACATCCAGACGACGATGGATGCGAACCATGCTGGGAAGAATAGCGAGATGTCGACGTGCCCGGCAGGGATTGATAAGAGTGCGAAAGGGAGAGACCAATGGAAAAGCATTATGGCCAACGGATACGGCAGGGTCGATGCGAATCCCGGTAGCCGCGGACTCAAAAGGCGATGCACGGTGAAGGGAAAAATCCCCACCAGAATCGTCGCCAGCACCGTGAGCAGGAATTCCGGTGCATGCGGAAGGCCGTGTTTCCCGATGGTAGACGACCAGGTGGTTACGATGGATGGAATTCCGAAGAGGAAACTGAGCGCCAGCATCCACAGGAAGCCGCGCACCGGCTTTTGCGACAGGATGAACCAGACACCGAGAATGGGTCCCGTCCATGTGCCCACGGGATGGTAGAAGAAGCCAAGAACGAAGAGGCATGCGATGACCCTGGCCGAGATGCGGGACCAGCGGCTGGCAGGTACGTAGGGATTCATGGGTGGTGCTCCTTTCCTTGTTTTGGCGTGGCCCTGTGGCTTGGTTTGTCTACCGATTTGCTTCCAGACCCTGTAAAGCCGCCAGGGCAGTTTCGCTCCAGGCCAATGCCGAGCGGAGTTGGGCGAACCCGAAAGAGAGAGTCAACATCCAGAACGGAAAGCCCGGATGGCTGGCGTTCTGCTTGGAACTTAGCGATTCGACCGCCTCAAGGGTTGCCAGCAGGCGTTGATTGCGTTCCCGGAAGCTGCGGATGTGCTCGACGGAGATGGACGGAGCTGCCTCGCTGCCGAAGAAGAGCTTGAGCAGGAATTCGTCGCGCGGCGGATCGGCGCGGTAGGGAACTGCGAGCCACTCCTCAAGGCAGGCGTGCCCGGCAGGGGTCAGAGAGTATTCCAGCCGGTTCTTGGTCCCGGAGGCCGCTGCGACCGGGACGATCAGGCCATCGGCCGCCAGGCGCTTGAGTGTCGGGTAGATCTGGCCAAAGCTCTCTCCCCAGAAGAAACCGACTGTCGTTTCAATGGTTTTGCGGATGTGGTAACCGGACTGTCGGGGGTGGAAGGAGAGGATGCCGAGGATGGCGTAGGCCGTTTGGTTCAGTTTCATAGTATCTGCAAGATATATCTAAAAGATATAATTGTCCACAACTTCCTGTAGGTCACCGTGTTTTTGTACAAAGAAAAGCGGCAGCCCCGGAGGTCTGCCGCTTTTCTGTATCGAACTTCCAGGAACGAGTGCCGCTATTTGCCGGATTTGGCGGGCGCGGAACTTGTGGCGCCACTCAGGACGGAGTGGGATCCAGCCGTGCGTGCGTAAAGGACGGTCAGACTGATCGAAGTGAGCATGAAGATCACAGCGGACCAGGTGGTGAGTCGGGTGAGCACATTGGCGGCGGCGCGAGGCCCGAAGGCCGTCTGGGAACCCTGTCCACCGAAGGCGCCGGCGAGATCGGCCGAGCGACCCTGTTGCAGCAGGACAACACCGATCAGGAAGAGGCACACGATCACGTGCAAAACCACAACGAAATAAAGAAGGACAGTCATCCGGATGCTGCTTTCAGAGACTTGACCGGTTGGTCCGGTCAAGAGAATTTTGGTGCGGAGGAGGGGACTTGAACCCCTATGCCTTGCGGCGCCAGCACCTCAAGCTGGTGCGTCTGCCAATTTCGCCACCTCCGCATGGGGTGAACTAGATGAGTATAGCAAAGGTGAGCCGGGTTTTGGAACAGCGCGGGCTCATCCAGCAGGGCAATCGCAATTTGAGAATTCGAGCGCTCACTGAAGGGTGCGGGCTTCAGCCCGTATAAATCGGCCGGAATCTCTTCAGAATTGATGGAAGAACCCTCTCAAAAAGGTCCTCTTTCACTCCAGCATCCTCTTCCCTAGGGGGCTGAAGCCCTTCACTTGATGGCGCATTCAAGTACGGGCTAAAGCCCGTACCCTTCAATGAAGCCCCTGCCTTTCAATGAAGCCCTTACCCTTCGCTGAAGCCCGTAGCCTTCGCTGAAGCCCGCCTTCGCTAAAGCCAGTAGCGTTCAATGAACCTAAAAACAGCAGTTGCTTGTGGGTTGAGGAGTTCACCCACCCCAAAACGTTGTCATCCTGAGCGAGCGAAGCGAGTC
>Ga0302320_10001513_pt1 | contig 55782 bp, 52 predicted proteins | sample Bog_T0_3_FD_202130 | JGI IMG/M metagenome (GOLD analysis project Ga0302320, IMG submission 202130) | Peat permafrost microbial communities from Stordalen Mire near Abisko, Sweden - Bog_T0_3 | ecosystem: Environmental > Terrestrial > Soil > Wetlands > Peat | place: Sweden: Abisko, Stordalen Mire...
AAGAGAGGGACGGGGGCCGTTCTTAGCTCCAGGCTTCAGCTCGCGCTGGCCTCAGGTGGGACCGGCCTCTCCGCCGAAACGCAACCCATCGTCACGCTTCATCTCGGAACATACAAGGTGGGAAGCAGGACACACCAACCCGGAAATTGCTCTAGGGTGGGGTAGTTGACCTTGTCCTTGCTGTTGTTCTTCGAGCGCCGTGCGCTTGAACCACTTACAACTCGTGTGGCCAGAGCCTTGCCCCGTGCAGCAGACGTAGAATTTCGATCCGTGTTTTCGTCACTCGATAGACCACAATGAAAGGCGAGCCGATGATAACCAGCTCGCGGGTTCCCCTCACGCGGCCTTCGCGCCCCATCAGCGGATACTGCGCCAGCAAATCCGTCTGGCGTTCAATTTCCTCATCCAGCCCGGCGGCTGCGGTGGGATTGTCGTCCGCGATGTAATCCAGTTGCTCGAACCGGCTGCGTGTCGCGCTCGTGAGCCAGCGGATAGTCAGGCTGATACCTTTCCTCTACCCTCTGATTTGTGGCTCCATGCGGCCCGTTTGGCTGCGCTCTTGCGCTTCACTTCCTCCTGCGAACTCCACGCCGCCTGAGGGTCATCGGCTTCACGCACTGCCATCTTCACCTCTCGACGGAACCATGCATCGTGCTCACGCGCCTCGCGCTGGCGCTTCACAAACTCGCGCATGAACTCGCGCACAATTTGCGATCCCGACTGGTGCGTAGCCGCGGCCTCAGCCGCGAAATCGTCTCGCAGTTCAGCTTCCAGCTTCACCGTGAATACAGCTTCCTTCGCCATATGGAAACTCCCCTGATAATGACGATGACTATACCACATCATTACCTCATTCTGCGCATACAAAAGGCACGGATCATCTCCGCGCCTCTCTCGCTTCTTCTCGATCTCTCAGCTCTATTTCTCTCCCCGCAACTCCACCGCCGAGATCACGAACCCTTTGCAGAGCTTATGGTGCAGGTCGCGGGCTTTGAACTGCTCTTGCCCCTCCGGTGTCCGCAGATCGCATCCCGTCAGTTCGCGGCATAGCAGGCTTCCATTGCGCTCCTTGAAGGCCGCCGAGAACGTATTCACCCGTGCATAGAGCGGCCCTCGCGCATCGGCAGGGTTCGTCGTCATCTCCTGACCCTCGCGAACGCCCATCGCCATCAGCGCACCGGTTACTGCGCCGCAAACTTCTCCCATGCGGCCCATGCCCGCGCCAAACGGGCCAGCCACTGCCAGGCACATCTCCTCGCTCAGCCCCTCGCGCGGAGCACACGCGGCGAACACCGATTGAGCGCAATTGAACTTATCGAACAGAACCGCAGCCTTCTCAGCTTCCGTCACCGTCGCACTCCTTACAGTTTCTTGAAGTATTCAATCATCTCCGGAGAGGTCCACTCTACCCCGCCAATAAACTTCCGCTGAATCTTTCCATCCTTGTCGATCAGGAAACTCTCCGGATAGGCGAACGTCCCATACAGCGCGCTCGATTTGTGATCCCCATCGCGCACGGTCAGAATGCCCGGCATCCGCTTCGCCGTGAAATTCTTGTAGGCGTCCGCGTCCTCGTCCATGCTCACCGCGAGGATCGTCACCTTGTCGCCCATCTGCTGCTGCAACCCTACCAGCGCCGGAACCTCCTGCACGCACGGCGGGCACCACGTCGCCCAGAAGTTAAGCAGCACCGGCTTGCCGCGCAACTGGCTTAGTTGCACCGTCTTCGTGCCGTCGTTCACCGTGAAGTCTGGAGCCGTTGTCCCGATCTTGGCCGGTTCCGAGTTACGGCAGGAGCCGAACCCAAACACCAGCCCTGCCAACAATAGAAGGATCGCGTATCGTTTGTGGAAGTTCACGTCCTTTATAATAAACCGGAAGCAACCAATTATGGACTCCGCTATTTCCGCTAATTCTGTGCCTAGGGTATCCGTCATCATCCCGGCCCGCAATGAAGAGGCCAACCTCGAGCGCTGCCTGCGTTCGCTCGTTGTGCAGAAGGGCGTTCCCTTCGAGATCATCGTCGTCAATGACGGCTCCACGGACCGCACCCGCGCCATCGCCGAGAGCTTCACCCGCGTTCGCCAGTGTCCATTTATCGCCCTCAATCAGGACATTCTCGACGTCCACGTCCTCGACGCCCCCGTGCCATTGCCCGCCGGATGGACCGGCAAGGCCAACGCCTTGGTTGCCGGAGAGAAGGCCGCCCGCGCCGAGTGGCTCCTCTTTACCGACGCCGATACCGAGCACCTCGAAGGCTCACTCGCCGCCGCCGTCGCCGAGGCCACCGAGCGCAACGCCGACCTGCTCTCCTATTCGCCCGAGCAGCTTCTCACCGGAATCCGCCAGCAGCTTCTCATGCCCGTCATCTTCGGCGAACTGGCCATGAAATACAGCCCCCGCCGCGTCAGCGATCCCGCGCTTCCCGATGCCGCCGCCAACGGCCAATACATCCTGGTCCGCGCCAAGCTTCATCGCAATCTCGGCGGCTTCGCCTCGGTTGCCACAGAACTGCTCGAAGACGTCGCCCTCGCCCGCCTCTACAAGCAGCAGCATCGCAATATTGTCTTTCGCCTCGGCCGCGGACTGGTCCGCACCCGCATGTACAGTTCGTGGGACGACCTGCGCGTCGGCTGGACCAAGAATCTCGCCCTGCTCTTTCCCAACGCCCGCGAACTCGCCAAGAAGCGCACCCAGGAATTCCGCCGCCTGCTCATCTCGCTTGTAATCGCGCCTCTCTGGACGTTCTTCTATTTCTCGCATCCCGGCGTCAGCGGAGATTGGTTCTGGCCTCTGATGATCGGCCTCTACTGGTTCTTCACCCTCGTTGGATTAGCTGGCTTCTACACCCGCGTCGCCCGCGCCCACTTTCCGTTCTGGCCTTCGCTGCTCTCCATCGTTGGACTGCCGCTCTTCGCCTCGCTGCTGCGTGAATCAGCCGCTGCCCATGAAGAGGGAACCGTCACCTGGCGGGGCCGCGACTACCACACCGCTGGAGCCGAAGAGCCTGTCGTAGCATCCAATCCTAAGTAGCCGTAAAATATCCTTTCCCAGTCGCCGGGAGCGCCTGCAATGATCTACCTGACCCGCAAAGCTGAGTTCTCCGCCTCGCACTACTATCACAACCCGGAGTGGACTCCCGAGGAGAACCTGCGCGTCTTCGGCAAGTGCGCCAACCTCAACGGCCACGGACACAACTACACCCTCGAGGTCACCGTCGCCGGAGAAGTTGACGACGTCACCGGATTCGTCATCGACCTCAAGCTCCTCAAAGACATCCTCAACCGCGAAGTCCTCGACGACTTCGACCATCGCCATCTCAACAAGGAAGTTCCTGAGTTCGCCCATCAGGTTCCCACCACTGAGAACCTCGCCGTCGCCATCTGGAAGCGTCTTGACTCCCGCCTCCATCCCGTCAAACTGCATCGCGTGCGCCTCTACGAGCAGCCCGATCTTTTTGTGGACTACTACGGAGAATAGCCGTGAAGGTATATCTCACCCGCCGCTACCTCTTCTCGGCCTCCCATCGCCTGCACAGTTCCTCGCTCAGCGAGGCTGCCAATCGCGAAACTTTCGGCAAGTGCAACAATCCCCACGGCCACGGACACAACTATTTTCTTGAAGTTACGGTCAGCGGTCCCATTGCCCCCGCCACTGGAATGGTCTGCGACCTCGCAGCTCTCGACGCCATCGTCACCCGCGAAATCCTCAATCGTTTCGATCATCAGGATTTGAACCAGCTTCAAGAATTCAGCACAATGGTGCCCACCACAGAAAATCTCACCATCCAGGCCCAGCAGATCTTGAGCCGGATTCCCCTGCCCGCTCATCTTGAATGTATCCGTATCGAGGAGACCGCCAACAATTCCTTCGAGTACGCGGGAGCCCAGCCGCTAAAACGGTAGAGCAAGACGCTGAGCCCGGAAGAGAGAGATAATGAAAGCGGTAGCAATCAACAAACGCATGAGCCAGCCACTACAACACGAAGCCGCAGACCTCCGCGGCGCCAGCTTTGAAGACCTCGTCCGTGAGATGATCGCCCGCATCGGCGAAGATCCCTCCCGCGAGGGCCTTGTTGATACTCCCCAGCGCGTCGTCAAGTCCATGGAGTACCTCACCCACGGCTACTCGCAGCAGCCCTCTGACGTCCTCAACGGCGCGCTCTTCACCGTCGATTACGACGAGATGGTCATCGTCAAAGACATCGAGATGTTCAGCATGTGTGAACACCACATGCTGCCCTTCTTCGGCAAAGTCCACATCGCCTACATCCCCAACGGCAGGGTCATCGGACTCAGCAAGCTGCCGCGCCTCGTCGAAGTCTTCGCCCGCCGCCTCCAGGTGCAGGAGCGCCTCACCACCCAGCTCGCCGAAGCCATCCAGGAAATCATCCAGCCCCAGGGAGTCGGCGTCGTCATCGAAGCCCGCCACCTCTGCATGATGATGCGCGGCGTGGAAAAGCAGCACTCTGCGGCCATCACCTCGGCCATGCTCGGCGTCTTCCGCCAGCAGGAAACCCGCCACGAGTTCCTCTCCCTGCTGCGCCAGAAGCCACCCAACGGCTTCTAGAATGGTTTCGCAGAATCTGTAACCGCGGGTGCCCCACCTTCGACGCGCGCCTTTTGCGCGGCTAAGGTGGGGGAGCAGAACACACCAATCCCGGAATCGCCCTGGTTCAACGCAGGCGTAGGCACAAAGTTCCAGGTCTCAACCTACGTAAGGGACACGCCCTAACGGCCAGCATCGGCAGCAACCTTCGTTCCATTCAGCTTTGGATATTTCCATTGCGGCGCGCAGTCCACCATGCCAAGCTAACCGAATCACTGGCCCACTGGTGTTCGCATTCCAGCGGGCGGATACCTATGACCCTTCTCAGTACGCTTTCAATGCGCCGAAAACTTCTCCTTCCACCGCTCGTCGCGGTAGTTCTGATGGTCTTATCCTCAATGGCCGTCTATCAGGAGGTCCGGCAACAGCGCCAGTCGCTGGAGTCAATCTATTTGGAGCGCATCCCTGCAACCAGGACTGCCGTCGATGCTGACCGGACAATTGCCGGAGCTCATGCCAATGCTTATAAAGTGCTGGCCATGATGGACTCAAACTTTCCGGAAGACCAGATCAAAGCAGCCACCTCCTCCATCAAAACGGACTTGGAAGCGGCCACCAAGCGCCTCCAGGCAGCCTCAGCCGCGCCTGGCATCGATGTGATCGAGCGGGACAGATTGAACAAGGCGGCAACTTCTGTCGTCGAATACCAGAAGAGTCTCTTCGATGCCATCGATATCGCCACCGTCCAGGTTTCCATGGCGACCGCCTACATGTCGAAGGCGCAGACAAAATATGAAGACCTCACTACCCAGCTGAACAACCTGTGTGCCCTCGAAGATCAGCACAGCAATGCCGCCTACCGGTATGCAGAAACCATTGCCAGCCGCGCCCTCATCACCGTGATCGTGGCGCTGATCCTCTCGGTGGCTCTTTCCATTCTCGTCGCGCGGTACGTCAGCAGCGGCATTGTGAGATCGCTGCAAGCGTTGAAAGCTGTCACGGCGAGACTGAGTGAGGGCGATTTATCGCTCGAAACCACCCCACAGAATCTGCTCCGCCACCAGGACGAAAAGACCATCTCTGCCGGCTTGGGAGAGATTGATCTCGACAGCAAAGACGAGATTGGCGATCTGGCCCGCTCTTTCTCCAGCATGGTTTCTTATCTCAAGGAGATGGCGGAAATCTCCGAGTCGATTGCCGGCGGCGATCTCTCCCGCCGGGTTGAGCCCCGTTCCAGCCGCGACGCTCTGGGCCGGGCCTTTTCCCGGATGACGGACGGGTTGAGCATTCTCGTTCGCAAGGTGCGCGAGAGTGGTGCTGAAGTGGCTTCAGCTTCGTCTCGGGTCGCGGAGGCTTCGGAGGATTCCGCCCACATCAGTGCGCGCAGTGCATCGGCAATCGAGGACGTATCCAGCACGATGCATGAGATGAACGTAAACACGCAATCGATGGTTCGCCACACGCAGACGCAGGTCTCCAGCGTTAGCGAAACCTCCTCCTCTATCTCGCAGATGACCGCTTCCATCGAGAGTGTCGCCGCCAGCTCCCGGGTACTCATCGAGATTGCTGAGCGGTCGCGCAAGGAAGTCGAGGTCGGGCTCAAAACCATGCAAAGAACTACAAGCGGTCTGAACCTGATCAACACCTCGATCCGATCTTCCGCCGAGATCATCGACGTGTTGGGAGACCGCGCCAGCGATATCGGAAAGATCGTTCAGGTCATCGACGAAATCGCCGACCAGACAAATCTGCTTTCGCTCAATGCCGCTATTGAGGCAGCCCGCGCCGGAGAACATGGCTTGGGATTTGCCGTGGTGGCTGATGAAATTCGCAAGCTTGCCGAGAAATCCGCGGAATCCACCAGGGAGATTGCAGGCCTCATCGAGAGCATTCAGAAGCAGGCACGCGAAGGCGTCACCAACATGGAACGCAGCACCGGCATCGTCAATGATGGCCTCAAGCTCGGGTCGGATTTGAACTCGGCACTCACGCAGATCTCGCAGGTCGTCTCCGAAGTTCATCGCTTCGCCACTGAGATCGGTGCCGCCACCCACGAGCAGGCACAGGGCTCCCAGCAGATCGTGCAAGCTACATCCCGCCTGAACCAGATCACTGATGAGATCACCGCTTCCATCGAAGAGCAGGCAGTCGGTACTGAGGCGGTTGTGAAGGCGATGGAAGGGATGAGGCATATGGTGGGAGAATCCGCAACCAGTGCCACCAGCCTTGCGGCTTCTGCGGAACAGATGTCCCGGATGTCGAGCAATCTTCTGCAAGTCATGGATGGTTTCAGGCTGCAAAACGCAGACGAAAAGAATCACTCGCGAACAGACGTAAAGCCCCCTGCTTTTGCGCTCTCAAAATCAGGGACATTTGCCACAACCGTTAGACGGAGGCTGCAATGAAACGAACGCTGCGCTATGTACTGATAACTACCATCGCATTGATTCTCCTTGCCGCGACCGCCCCGGCCGAGGAGCCACGAGGTTCCAGCGCGGACGCAAAGAAGATGGTGGAGCAAGCCGTCGAGCATGTTAAAGAGGTCGGTGCCGCCAAGGCTTTCGAGGACTTCAGCACCCCCGGTGGAAAGTGGCACAACAAGGACATCTACCTCTTCTGTTACAAGATGGATGGAACCAATGTCTGCCACGGCGCCAATAAGGCGCTCATCGGCAAGAATCTTATCGACCTCAAAACCGCCGATGGCCAGTTCCTGATCAAGAACCTCGTTGACATCGCGCAAGCCAAGGGAAGTGGATGGATCGACTATCAATGGCCTCATCCGCTCACCAAGAAAACGGAAGCAAAGCGCGCCTATGTGATGAAGATTCCCGGCTACGATGGCTTGGTCGGCGCTGGTTGCTACCCCAGTAAGTAACCACCTTCTTTTCGCGGTTGCGAGATAGCTGGATAGAGACTCTCTTCTCACCAGCTATCGTACGCATGGCCCTGCATCACTACTCCTGATGCAGGGAAGTCCCTGCCGCAACATAACTTAACTCACAAAACTTAACTCTCATGCTCGGCGACTTATGTCATATTGCAAGCTCGTAGTAACCGCTCGTAGCAACCGATGTTACTTCGACTTTGGTGAACCTCTATGAAAGCCATCCTTCTCGCCTTCGTCCTTGCCTCTGCTTCCGCGTACGCTCAAGATGCCGGCGCGTTGGCTGCGCAACAGGCCAATGATCAAGCCATGCAGGCTGCGCAGCAAGCCAATCAACAGGCAATGCAGGCGGCGCAACAGGCCAGTCAGCAGGCCATGCAGGATACGCAAAACAATGCGATGCAAAACTCCGGGCCTGTCGTCGCCATTACTCAGCCGCCGAGCTTCTCCGTGCAGGCTGCCAATGTCGCGCCGCAGACCGAGGTGCGCATCACCTGCCGCACTCACTATGCAACCATCTACTACACCACCAACGGATGGACGCCAACCACCGCCTCGCGCCGCTATACAGGCCCAATTACCATCAAAGCCACCACCCACTTGCAGGCGATTGCCGTGGCTCCCAACATGGCCCGCAGCTCCGTAGCCAGCGTCAAATACACGGTGAACGGCGCCGCACCCCCAACGCAGCCGCTCGCTTTGTCCAGCGACGGAGTGCTCCGCGCTGGGACCCGCCTGCATCTGATCACATCCTCATCCGTCAATTCAAAGACTGCACAAGTTGGCGACGCTCTCGCCCTCGTGCTCAATCAGGATGTAAAAGTGGGCAACGCGGTAGTAGTGCCCAAGGGCAGCCCGGTGGAAGCAATCATCACCCAGGCAGATCCCTCTGGTCACGCCGGTACACCGGGCGATCTTTCCTTCGAGGTTCATTCTGTCACTGCCAGCGGATTGCAGATTGCCCTCACCGGCGGCGAAACCTTGGAAGGCGCCAATCGGTACAAGAGGACGCGCGGCTTGCTGCTCGTTCCAGGAGTCGGAATCGCGAGCCTTGCGATTCACGGCCAGGAGGCGGAGATCAAGCCCGGCATGACGCTAACGGCGATTGTGGCCGCAGACACCCCTCTGCATCCGTAACCGTTGGCATTTGCTTACGCGACCTCGCCAACTCGCTTGCCGATAATTCAACTCCGCCACCGTTTTGCTGCTTCGAAGTCCGCCAAATCGCAGAACCGTCCTTTTCTGCTAATCTCTCCCCATGTCCGCCCGCCCCAAACTCGCTCTTGTCACCGGAGCTTCACGCGGTCTCGGCCTCGCTATCGCCGAGGCGCTCTCCGAACGCGGCTTTCACCTCATCCTCACCGCCCGCGACCAGCGTTCGCTGTACCGCCTCGCATCGCGTCTGCCGAACTCCACAGCCATTGCCTGTGATATTCGCGACCCGCAATCCGTCGCTCTCCTCGCCACCCTCGTCCGCAAGCGCCGACGCCTCGACGTGCTTATCAACAACGCAGGCATTGCCGGACCCGCCGCGCCCATCGCCACGCTCCCATTCGAAGTCTGGCGCGAGGTCATAGACACCAACCTCCACGGAACTTTTCTCGTCACCCAGGCCATGCTCCCATTCCTCGCCAAAGGCGGCACAATCGTCAACAATCTCAGCGTCGCCGGCCGCACCGCATTTCCCGGAATGGCTGCCTACAATGCCTCCAAGCGCGGACTGCTCGCCTTCACCGAAACCCTTCGCGACGAACTCCGCCCCCGCTCCATTCGCGTCGTCGCGCTCCTCCCCGGAGCCACCGACACCGGAATCTGGAAGCAGTTCTGGCCCGCCGCGCCACGCCGCCGCATGATCTCCCCCGCCACCGTCGGCCAGCTTGTCGCCATCGCCGTCACCCTGCCCGCCAGCGCCAACATTGATGAACTGGTCGTCACCCCATCGGCTGGCCCGCTCTAACGACCACAGCAAAAAGGCTCCGCACCCCAATCGGGATGCGAAGCCTTCTGATGCATTCTCATCGCCTACTCGTCTTCTTCTTCGTTCTCTTCTTCTTCATCGAGAAAGTCGCTTCGATCCCCATCAATCAGGTAAGGATCGAACGGTTCTCGTGTTGGATGGTCGTACTCATCGTCCGGTTCGGCCCGGGCGTACACCGGGAGAGGATCTTTGGTTTCACGCATGGTTAGCACCTCGGGGGATTTTCTGTCTCCAGATAGGAGTCCCAATACCATCCGTGCCGATGCCTGAAATTTCTGATTTAATTCCGCTCGAGACCGGTTTCGGAGAAGCTGTAACCGCGGGTGCCCCACCTTCGACGCGCGTCTTTTGCGCGGCAAGGTGGGAGAGTAGGACACACCAATCTCGGAATTGCCCTAATAGCCGTAGCGGTAGCGTTGTGTCCGGGAAGGGAAGAGCTTCACCAGCAGAATTCCTGCCACAAAGCCGCCAATGTGCGCCCAGAAAGCCACACCCCCGGAGCCTCGCTCCGCCGTCACCAGAGCCGTTCCCACCCCGCTCAGGATTTGCAGCACAAACCAATATCCAAGCACCACCCACGCCGGCAGCCACAGAAAGAAGATGAACAGGAAGGGAACCAGCATCAGCACCCGCGCCCGCGGATACAGAATGAAGTATCCCCCCATCACCCCGGCAATCGCTCCGCTCGCCCCTACCGTCGGAATCTGCGAACCGAGGTCAGAGAACGTCTGCACCATCGCCGCCGCAAACCCGCACGTCAGGTAGAAAACCAGGTATGGAAAATGTCCCAGTGCATCTTCAAGATTTCTACCGAATATCCACAAAAACCACATGTTCATGATCAGGTGCCACCAGCCGCCGTGCAAAAACATACTGGTCAGCACCGGCAGACACGCCATCGCTGGCGAGATCGCGTGGCTGGCACCGTGAACGTGCGGCAATGCCAGATTAAGGCTCATCGCCAGTCGCGCCGGAACTAGCCCAAACACCTCAATGAAGCCCGTCTGCGCTCTCCTGTCGAGCGAAATCTCAAACAGAAACACCGCCACATTCGCCGCAATCAGAAAGTAGTTGATCAGGGGGGTGGAATAGCGCGGCGTGTCGTCTTTCAGGGGAATCATGGTTCAGTGGGCCTGTCTTTGAGATCACATCATACGGCATTTCACCCGCCGCACCGCAACTTCCCGAAAGCTTGGGTTGACCGCCAGCCCGCTTTCCTTGACCATGGAGGGGAATGATCAACGCCGTCCTCGTCCTCGATAAGCCCGCCGCCTACACCTCGCACGATGTCGTCAACCGCGTCCGCCACATCACCGGCGAGCGCAGTGTCGGACACCTTGGCACCCTCGACCCCATGGCCACCGGCATCCTTCCGCTCGTCCTGGGACGCTACACCAGGCTCGCACAGTTCTTTAATGATTCCTCCAAAGTCTATGAGGGAGAAATACGTTTCGGATTCTCAACCGATACCTATGATGCCGAGGGTGAGCCCGTCGGCCCAATCTCCAGCGCCCATCCCACCCTCGGAGACATTCAGCGCCATCTGCCGCCCCTCACCGGACGCATCCTGCAAACCCCGCCCGCCTACTCGGCCAAGAAAATCAACGGTGTCGCCGCCTACAAACTCGCCCGCCAGGACAAACCAGTCGAGTTGAAAGCCGTCGAGGTTGAAGTTCTTCGTTTTGAAATCCAAAGCGTCTGGGGAGATCGCGCCCGCTTCGTTGCCGAAGTTTCCGCCGGAACCTACATCCGCTCGCTCGCCCACGACCTTGGCCAAGCCCTCGGCTGCGGAGCCCACCTCACGGAGTTGCGTCGTACGCGCGCCGGGGAATTCACTCTCTCTGGAGCCGTTACGCTCGAACAGTTGGAGAAGTTTCACTTCACAAGGCCTGCAAATACGCCCAAAAACCTCAATTTACCTGTTATCGCTATGTCCGATAATGAGTATTCTGACAATTCCAAAACTGGGGCGTTCCAACCAACCCCTATCACGCCCTATCTCCATCCTCGCCAGATCCTCACGGCCTTCCCCTCGGTCACCGCGACTCCGGAGGTTGTCACTGCCATTCGCAATGGCCGCTCCGTCAATCTCCCGGACTATTCCGACGCGCCCCTCGTCAAAGTATTTGCCAATCAGCAACTGCTCATCGCCGTCATGCACCGCATTGCCGGAACCCTCTTCCAATCGAAGGCTGTCCTTTACGGCAACAACGAGCCTCTACCACTCTAGACCGGTTTCGCAGAAGCTGTAACCTCGGGTGCCCCACCTTCGACGCGCGCCTTTTGCGCGGCTAAGGTGGGACGGGCAAGACACACAAACCCCGGAATCGCTCTCAGGCCCGCGCCGACATCAGCGCCTCCAATTCCTCCCGGAAGCTCTCCAGCTCCGCCAACCGCTCCGGCGTAGCCTCCACCAGCTCGCTCTTCGCCTGGAAGACTTTCTTTCCGTCCTGTTCCACCAGCACGCCCAGAACTTTTCCCATATGCCATCCCGCTTGGCCGATCAGCTTCAACCCCGTGGGCGTCGGCTGCACCAGCGCGATGCAGCTCCCCTTCTTGACTCCCACGGTGTTCGGGAAAAGCTCGAAGGTTTCTATCTCAAATCCAGCCAAATAAATGGCTTGTAATTGTCTCGCGGGATCGGGCACTGCGTTCTCCAATTCAGGCGGCTGGTGTAATCCTGCCAGCCTCACCACTCCAGGATGCCATCTCTCCGCTCGTCGCCGCCACCCGGTAGAGCGGAACCAAGGCTGTGGCAAGCCGCTTCTTGTACGGATACTCCCCGGTCATAAAGTCCACGTCCAAGCCCTCGGCCAGCGTCTCCCGAGTCACGTCAAAAATCATCACCTGCCCAGGAGAAAACCGCTCCCACTGCGCATCATGGTGAATCGTATAGAAGTGCCGCCGCTTGCCATGTGTAAACGTCACAAGCGCCGCCACGATCTCGCCATTTCTGAACTCATAACTCCAGACAATGCAATTACTTAGATTTCTATACACGATGTCTAACATGAAGTCCTGTCGTAACTTATCCCGGAACAGGTTCTCACTCTTTCCACTCCACTCCGCCTTGCGCCGGTAAACCCATTCCGCGACTCGTCCCAGTTCCCTCTCACGACGCACCAGGCGCAGCCCCTCGCGTGCCAGCCTCCGGCTTGCCTTGGCGGCCTTCCTATGCGCCGCCACAAATTCCGCCGCGGAGATATCGCAGCGCCGCGTCGTCGGAGCGTTGCAGAACGCGCTACTCCCCAGGCTCTCCCAGCGCTTCCGGACTTCCTCCCCGCGCAGCGCCGTAACCTCCAGCCCCAGTCCGAGCCTTGCCAGCTCCCGCCACGCCTCCTCCAGCGCCGCAGGCTCGCCCGCGCTCAAAACATCCCGGTAGTCGAACAGCGTCTCGCCAATCAGTCCTACCTCCCGCTCCCGCCTCACCGCCGGAATAATCGCCATCCCCGCGCCAGACTCCGCCACAATTACATGCGGGCTCTCGCGCCCCGCAAACCATTCGGCGGCCCGCCGGTTCAGCTCATATCCCTGGAACAGTGTGTAGTCCCCTTGCGACTCCAGCCACTCCCAGCGGGATCTCAGCCTGTCCAGCTCATGCGCACTTCGCAGGCACTCCACTTTTAGCACGGCGCTTCCCCGGAGAGTCGGATTCTGCAACTCTGCTCACTTGGAGGCCATAGAACTCTCAGGGGTTCGCCGCCGGTCTTACGAAACTTCCGCCGTCTCCGGCTCCGCCAGCCCGGCCCTTCGGTAGGCCCGCAGAATATCCTCCACGCTGACCACGCCCATCAGCAGGTCCAGATTGCCGCGATGCACCACCGGCAGCATCGGCCGGTCCTTCATAAATCGTAGCGCTACATCCAGCGACTGGTCCTGATACAGGCGCGGCACCCGACCTCGAATCAGCGCCCGCACCGGCTCTGCGTCGTCATGTGCCGGATCGAGCAGCGCCTCACGGCTCAGCACGCTCCAACGCCCCTCGCCCAGGGACACCAGGAAGTTCGCCTCCTGTGTGCTGGCGGCAATTCCCCGCGCCGAAGCGATCACCTCGTCTCCCAGCAGTGCCCGCCCCATCGTCGGATGCATCGCATCCTCCACCCGTAAAATCGATTCTTCTCCCTCTTCCTCAAGCGACGGCAGATCCAGCCCATCCTGCCTCGAGAGCAGATCGAAGAGCGGCACTTCCTGGAACCCGCGCGAGATCAGGTAAGAGATGGAATTACAGATGATGACCGGCAGAATGATCGAATAATTTCCGCTCACCTCCAGAATCATGAAAACCGAACTCATCGGAGCCCGCAGAATTCCGGCGAACAGCGCGCCCATTCCCACCAGCGCGTACGCTCCCACCGGCACCGCAATCGCCGGGAACAGTTGTTGCTCCACCGTGGCCACAAAACCACCCAGCATCGCCCCCATAAACAACACCGGAGCGAACAGTCCGCCCGGCGTGCCCGTCGCAAAGCTCAGAACCGTCGAGACCAGCTTCAGCCCTGCCAGTATCCCCAACAGCTCCCACGGAAAGCGGTTGTGCATTGCCAGGTTCATCCACTCATACCCGGCTCCCATCACCTGCGGATACCAGATCGCGATGAATCCGATCAGCCCTCCGGCCACTGCGGGTTGCAGATATTGCGACCATTGCGGCTGACGGCGCAGCCATGGCCGCAGACTCTTGATGATCTTCACGAACACCACGGAGGCCGTGCCGCCAACCACCCCCAGCACCGCATAGGCCAGTAGCTCGCCCGCATGGTCCAGCCTATACACCGGAACCCGGAACAGCGGCTCATCTCCCAGGAACCACCGCTCCACCACCACGCTCGAGATTGCCGACAGCACAACCGCGCCCAGAACTCCCGCCGTCCAGCGCCCAATCACTTCCTCAATCACAAACAGCACGGCTGTAATCGGAGCGTTGAACGCCGCCGCCACACCCGCCGCCGCGCCCACTGGAGCCATCAGCCGTAGCCGTTCCTTGGAAAGTTTCAGCCACCGCCCCACCGCCGAGGCCAGTCCCGCCCCAATCTGCAGCGCCGGATCCTCTGGCCCCAGCGACTGTCCGCTGCCAATCGCCAGCGCCGAGAGCACAAACTTCCCCACCGTGGTCCCCGTGCCAATGTACCCGTCGTAGATGTACAGCGCGCCCTTCGTCTGGTTTACGCCGCTGCCTCGCACTCTTGGAAAGTACCGTACCGCGATCACGGCAATCGCCAGCCCCGTCACCGCTGGAACCAGCACCACCCGCGGCCACCCCGGATGCAGCGAACTCCCCAGCAGCCAGATCCGCGCCGACGCAATCGCCACCCGGAAGAGCACCACGGCGAAGCCCGCCAGAATTCCAATGGCAATCGCCAGCACCAGGAAAAATTGTTCCTCGCGGATCGAGATCAGTCCAGACGGCCCCAGCATCCTCCGCAGTGTCTCGAAGTACTTCCGGCGTACCGGCGTCGCCATCAGTTTCAGCAGAAGATCGCGGCTGCGCTCGCTGTGTGGCTTCATTGGCCTGCCCCCAGCCGCTCCCGAGCCAGCAGCAGCAGCGCCTCATCGTCCAGCGTCGGCTTGCCGCAATCCTTCTGCGCCGCCATCTCTGCCTGGAAGGCGAATCGCATCGTGCTCTCGATCACATCATCCTTGCCGCGCAACTTGTTCTCGCTCATTAGCGGAGAAAGCTGCTCCGCCCACCTTGCAAAGCCGCTCCACTGCGCCGGATCCCCCGCCGCCGCAGCCTTTCCCGTGCCCGTCATCGCCTGGGCAAATGGCACGCCGCATCCCGCCAGCCGCGCCATCGCAATGTGGAAGGCCGCCATCGTACGCGCCGTGCGCACTCTTCCCTTTGCGCTCTTGGCAAACGGGTCCAGCGCCTCCATGCGTTCCAGTTCCACCCGCAGCGCCGCGGACTCCTCCGTCTCCGGCTTCAGCTCTTCCAGATACCGCCGCGCCGTCGCGTAATTCCCTGCCGCAAAGCTCGCCCGCGCCGCGCCAAGCCGTGCCGCCCCGTCGGTCTTGTTCAGGTTCAACTGCGCCTGGTAGATGCCCAGTGCGCGCTCCGCATCGCCATTGCTCAGGAACAGTGCCGCCAGTCTCGGCTCTTGCAGCGAAGCATACGGCAACACCGCCGCCACTGCCTGAAGCACGCCTTCGGCCTCATCCTTCCGTCCCAGGGCGATCAGGTATTCCGCCGCTTCCAGTCGCGCACCAATTTTCTGCGGCACAGGGTCGGAGTGATCCGGCCACACTCCGTCGATGGCGTCGCTGTAGTAGTGCAGAGCCTCGTCGACGTGCTTCTGCTTCGCCTCCAGCCGCGCCAGCTTCAGATTCACCTGCGCGTCTTCCGGATGTTGCTCCCGGAAGTCGTGCAACTGCGCCAGCGCCTCGCTCCTCGCTCCCGAGGCCGCCAGTGCGTCCGTCAGCTTCATCCTGTATTGAAAGTTGTCGTGCGAATAGACCAGCGCGCTCTCGAAGGCTTCCACCGCCTGCGCGTAGCGCCGCTCGTCCATCGCGCGGTTCCCGGCGGCATCAAAATCCTTGGCCAGCGCGCTCTGCTTGTCGTTGAAGACGCCCACCACCAGCCGGGTAAATGAGAATCCCAGCACGATGATCAGCGCCAGCGTCAGCAGCGGACGCCAGTCTTCAATCGTCCAGATATGCCTGTCTTCATCGCAGTGCTGGCAACGGCCGTTTGCCCCAAGGGGCTGCCTGCAAATCGTACAATTGGCCGTCTCTTCGCTCATTCCCAGTCCCAAACTTGATCAAAACTTGGCTTTGTTTCCGGAACCCCATTTCTGCCATCTCGTGTCAGAAGTGGGGCTGTTGACCTTGCTCTTAGGCCCGCACCCATCACGAAGCCCGTCTACTTACTTCATATCATGCAAGCGCCGCCAGAAATCACCTGTTCAAAGAAAAAGAGAGAGCCTCGTTTCCTCTTTGTATTTCTCTCGCTCCGCCTCCATCCCTCTCTCGGCTTATAATCAGAGATTCAAGAATATGGATCGGAGACTTAGACCCGAGTGGACCTCAAGGCGACCGTAAATCTGCCCACAACTGATTTCCCCATGAAAGCGAACCTGCCCCAGAACGAGCCCAAAATGCTCGAGCACTGGCAGACCATTCGCATTTACGACCTCGTTCGCAAGTCGCGCGAGGGATCGCCTACCTGGGTTCTGCATGATGGGCCGCCCTACGCCAACGGAGCCATTCACCTCGGCCACGCTCTCAACAAGTGCCTCAAGGACTTCATCGTCAAGTCCCGCACCATGTCCGGTTTTGACTCGCCCTACGTCCCCGGCTGGGACTGTCACGGCCTCCCCATCGAGCTCAAGGTCCAGAAGGATATCGGCGCCAAGAAGCTGGAGACGATGGACCCTCTACAGGTCCGCCATACCTGCCGCCAGTCTGCACAGAAGTATCTCCAGATTCAGAGCGACCAGTTCCAGCGCATTGGAGTCTTCGGCGACTTCGACAATCCCTACTCCACCATGACCCGCGATTACGAAGCCAAGGTCATCGAGAACTTCTACGCCTTCTTTGAGAAGGGGCTCGTCTACAAGGGCCTCAAGCCGGTCTACTGGTGCATCCATGACCGCACCGCCCTTGCCGAAGCCGAAGTCGAGTACGCCAATCACACCAGCCCCAGCGTCTACGTAAAGTACGCGCTCAAGAGCGATGCCTCTGCCATCTCGCCCGCCCTTGCCGCCTACGCAGGCCATGTCAGCACCGTCATCTGGACCACCACTCCCTGGACGCTGCCTGCTTCGCTCGCCGTCGCCTTCCATCCCCGCGCCGAGTATCAGGCCATCCTCGACAATGCTACCGGCGAGGTCTATCTCCTCGCCGCCGAACTCGCCCCCACCGTGCTGCCTAAGCTCGGCATTGGCAAGGAAGCCGGACACACCGTCCTCGCCACCTTCCCCGGCTCGCAGCTTGAGCGCGTCGTCTTCGCCCATCCTTTCCTTGACCGCAATGTCCTCGGCGTCCTCGCCGAATACGTCACCATGGATCAGGGCACCGGAGCCGTCCACACCGCGCCCGCCCACGGTGCCGATGACTTCTACACCGGAGTCAAGTACGGCCTCGATCCCACCACCCACGTCGATGCCGGAGGCCACATCCGCGACGGCCTTCCCGAGTACGACGGCATCACCGTATTCAAGGCCAATGAGCCCATCGTCGAACTTCTCAAATCCCGCGGCGTCCTCCTCGGACGCGAAGACATTGAGCACTCCTATCCCCATTGCTGGCGCTGCCACAAGCCCGTCATCTTCCGCGCCACCGAGCAGTGGTTCATCTCCATGGAAGGCCCCATCGGCGAAGGCACTCTCCGCACCGAAGCTCTCAAGGCCATCGCCGGAGTCAAATGGGACCCAGCCTGGGGTGAAGAGCGCATCGCCAACATGGTCGCCACTCGTCCCGATTGGTGCATCTCCCGCCAGCGCATCTGGGGAGTTCCCATCGCCGTCTTCTTCTGCGAAAGCTGCGGCAAGTTGCACGAGTCCCCGGCCACCAACCACGCCGTCACCGCGCTCTTCGCCCGTGAAGGTGCCGACGCCTGGTACGCCCGCCCCGCCGCTGAAATCATCCCTGCCGGAACCACCTGCGCCCACTGTGGCGGCGGTGCCTTCCGCAAAGAGATGGACATCATCGACGTCTGGTTTGAGTCCGGCTCCTCGCAGGCATCCGTTCTTCCCAAGATATTCGGCCACTGGCAGCCCGCCGACATGTATCTCGAAGGCGGAGATCAGTATCGCGGCTGGTTCCACTCTTCCCTGCTCTGTTCCATCGGTCTCAACGGAGTCTCGCCCTACAAGGCCGTCGCCACCAATGGCTGGACTCTCGATGAGAACGGGCGCGCCATGTCCAAGTCGCTCGGCAACACCGTCGATCCCGTCGATATCGCCAAGCGCATGGGCGGAGACATCGTCCGCTTCTGGGTCGCCTCCGTCGATTTCCGCGAAGACGTGCGCGCCAGTGAAAACCTCATGGCCCGCGTCGCCGAGAATTACCGCAAAATCCGCAACACCTTCCGCTACATCCTCGGCAACCTGCACGCCTTCGCGCCCGCGCAAGACGCCGTCCCCTTCGAGTTGCTGGAGCCGCTCGATCAGTACATGCTCCTCCGCACCGCCGATGTCGCCGCCGAGTGTCGCGCCTGGTATGACCAGATGCTCTTCCATCGCATCTACCAGCGCCTCAACGAATTCTTCGCCGTCGATCTCAGCGCCCAGTACTTCGACATTCTCAAGGATCGCCTCTACACCTTTCCGCGCTCCTCGCGTGAACGCAAGTCCGCGCAAACCGCGCTCTGGCGCATCGGCGAGGCCCTGCTGCGTCTCATCGCGCCCATCCTCAGCTTCACCGCCGACGAAGCATGGCAGTTCATGCCGCAGCTTCTCTCCCGCCCGGAGAGCGTCCACCTTGCGCTCTTCCCCGCAGCAGTTGACATCACCGGAGAAGTCCGCGACCGCGAGCAGGCCGCCCAGGTCCGCACTGACTGGGACTACCTCTTCACCGTCCGCGAACTCGCCCTGCGTCAGCTTGAAGAGCTGCGTAATAACAAGACCATCAAGGCCAATCTCGAAGCCCGCGTCGTCATCACCGCCTCCGGTGACGACTACAAGCGCCTTCTGCAATACGCTGATAAGCTCGCCGCCTTCTTCGTTGTCTCGCAGGTGGAAGTCCGAGCGTCAGCGGCCGGCAGCAGCGCGTTACCCGGCGCGCCAATCTCCTTTGAGGTGGCCAAGGCCGAAGGCGTGAAGTGCGAGCGTTGCTGGAACTTCTCGACTCACGTCGGCGAGGATGCAGCCTTCCCCACCGTCTGCGAGCGTTGCAGCGCCAATCTTGCAGTCATTGCGGCTGAGCCTGACGGGAGCGCCAGCGCATAATGTCGCGTGCCGGCCTGCGTTTCTTCTATCTCACGGTGTCGGCGGTCGTCATTCTCTGCGACCGCCTCACCAAACTCATCGTCGCCCGCCACGTCGAACTCAACTTCGGCAGCGTGCAGGTGATCCCGAACTTTTTCACCATCACCCACGTCGAAAACACCGGAGCCGCCTTCAGCCTCTTTGCCGACTGGTCGCCCCGCGTGCGCGTTCCTCTGCTCGTCGGCTTCTCCACCCTCGCGATGGTCGTCGTCTGCTACTTGCTCTGGAACTCCGCCAAACGCTTCACCCTCACCGGCCTCGCCCTGTCTCTCATCCTCGGCGGAGCCATCGGCAACCTCTACGACCGCATCCTCTACGGCCGCGTCACCGACTTCCTCCACTTCTACATCGGCTTCCACCAGTGGCCTGACTTCAACCTTGCTGACAGCGCCATCGTCTGCGGTGCCACCCTCCTCTTCATCGACCTCTTCTTCGCCCCCAAACAAACATAGCGCCCACAATGTGTGGACGCTCCGACACAATTTTCATCGTGATTGCACTGGTGCCCCACATCTGCCGTTGTTAGCAGATGTGGGTCTGTTGACCTTGCTGTTGTCCTTGCTCTTGCCCTTCGTCCGAATCCAAAACACTCTCGGGTGCCCCACCTTCGCGCCGCGCTTTTTGCGGCGTTAAGGTGGGATGTCACCAAGCGTCCCCTCACAGGTTCTTTATCTTTCCCGCCGCTGACTTACTTCTTCCCCGCCAGTACCGTCTCTCCGCTCTTGATCTTCGCGCAGATCAACTCTGCCGCCTTGTGCGCAATATGTTCGGCTGATACTTCAAACTCTTTCACCAGCTCCCACGGCGCGCCCGAATCTCCAAACCTGTCCTGCACTCCGATATATCCCGCCATCACCGGATGCCGCAAGATCTCCGGATCTTCCATGATCAGTCCCGCAACCCTCCAGCCCAGAGCGCCCACCTGGTGCTCTTCCGCCGTCACAATCGCAGATGTCTCTTTCGCTGCCCGCAGCACCGCCTCACGGTCAATCGGCTTCAGCGTATGCATATTCAGGACGCGCGTCTGGTAGCCGTATTCGCGGTTCAATATCCAGGCTGCCCGCATCGCCTCCGGAACCATCGGCCCGCAAGCAATAATCGTCAGATCCTCGTGCTCGTCCTTGTACTGTTCTGCCAGACAAGTCTCGAACGCCTCCGCAAAGTTCTCGCGCTCGCCCCGGAAGCGAATCACGTTCGCCTTGCCGAAGACAAACGGCGTCGCCTCTGTCGAAATCACCGGCGTCGCCTCCCGCGCGAATCTCACATACTTCGGGCCCTTGTGCTCCATCAGCATGTACGCCGTGGCCTTCTTCGTCTCCACCGAATCCGACGGAACCACCACGCTCATGTTCGGCAGCCCGCACATCGCAAACAGATCTTCCAGCGCCTGGTGCGTAGCGCCGTCCGGACCCACGCTCACTCCGCCATGCGCCCCCGCGATAAACACATTCAGATTGCTGTAGCAGATCGACACCCGCACCTGGTCCAGGTTCCGGGCCGCCGCAAACGTCGCGTACGTGCCAAACACTGGAAACTTCCCTTCCCGTGCCAGCCCTGCCGCCACTGCTGTCGCCGACTGTTCGGCAATCCCCATGCTCAGCCATCGAGGCTTCCGCTCCGGATGCCCGGCATAAAAGTCGCTGATCAAAATCGAGCCGGAGATATCCAGCCCCAGTCCCACCACGCGTTCGTCGCCGCCTACCTCCGCCAGGGCCTGACCAAATCCCTTGCGCGTCGGCTCCATCTTCACCTTCATCTTCTCGCCGGCGTTCCACCAGTAGTTCGCGCTGAACTTCGGCAGCTTTGACGCCAGCTTCCGGTCCACGTTGTGCTGGTACTCGCCTGCGTATCTCGCCAGCGCCCCCACGTCCACCTTGTCGCTTACTCCCAGCTCCTCCAGCGCCTTCATCAGTTCGTCAAGGTTCGGAGTCTTCCCGTGCCAGCCTGCCACGTTCTCCATAAAGCTCACGCCCTTGCCCTTCACCGTGTCGGCGATAATGACCTTTGGCTTGCCGTTGCGGTTCCGCTTCGCCTCGGTCAGAGCGTCCACCACCTGCTTCATATCGTGGCCGTCAATCCGCACCACGTCCCAGCCAAACGCCGCGTACTTTTCCTCGATCGGGTCAATGCCCATCACATCCGCAACCTTGCCGTCGATCTGCAGCAGGTTCTTGTCCACAATGCCCACCAGGTTGTCGAGCTTGTAGTGAGCCGCTTCCATCGCGGCCTCCCAGATCTGCCCTTCCTGCTGTTCGCCATCGCCCATGATGCAGAAGACGCTATGCGCCTTGCCGTCCAGCCGCGCTGCCAGCGCGCTGCCCACAGCCACGCTCAAACCCTGTCCCAGCGAGCCGCTGGAGACTTCCACTCCCGGCAGCTTCAACCAGTGCGGATGCCCTTGGAACGGCGAAGAAAGTTTCCGCAGCAGCGCCAGGTCGCGCTTCTCGCAAAAGCCCGCAAACGCCAGCCCAACATACTGTGCCGGAGCCTTGTGCCCCGCCGACCAGAAAATGCGGTCCCGCCCCGTCCATCCCGGATTCTTCGGGTCGTGGTCGGCAACCTCCAGATACAGTGCCGCCGTAATGTCCATAATGGAGAGCGTTCCGCCAGCGTGTCCGCTGCCCGCGCAATACAGTGCCGCCAGGTTGTAGCCGCGCATCAGCGCCGCCTGTGTCTTCAATTCTTCAATGGAGTATTTGCAAACCGGACGGTTCGCCGCAGAGTCAAGGATGGACATATTGGCCTCAGTCTGTCCGCCCGGCCGGGCTTTTGAACACACCTGCGGCCAGACAGCAGAACGCGTCACTTTATGTCTTCCCCGCCTTTCCCGCAGTGAGCCTTATCACTCTCCATCTGTGACGTCCAACCTGCCACCGTTTCTGGTGCCCGTGAAACCACCCCGGTGGCCCACTCAACGCGTTTTTCGTTGAGTGGGGTAGTTGACCTTGCCGTTGATCTTGATCTTGCCTTTGTTCTTGCTCTTGATCCTGCCCTTACTCTTCACCCTGAATCTTTGAACCTTTCCCGCCCCCTGTACAATCAACTCAAGAACACTCATCGCATTACGGGGATTCCAAAATCTATGAGCACGAGCGAACAAGGCGTTAGCGCCCAGACCTTTGAGATGCCAGCCGTCCCTCTCACCCTCGAGGGCTCGGCGGTTTTGCACCAGATGTTCCGTTTCCGTTGGAGCCAGTGGCGCGCCACTCTCGCCTCTGACCGCGCCCGCATCACCGCCAGCGCCCAGGCTGCCCTCTCTGAAATGGAAGCCTCCGGCTCAGCCCTCTTTTCCATGTTCGGCCACAAGGGAGACTTCCTCTTCGTCCACTTCCGTGACGACTTCGAATCTCTCAACCAGGCGCAGCTCGCCCTCAACCAGCTTGAACTCCTCGAATATCTCGAACCCGCCGTCTCCTACGTCTCCGTCATCGAGCTCGGACTCTACGAGTCCACCGTCAAGCTCTATCGCGATCTCGTCGCCAAAGGTGTCGAGCCCAACTCCGCCGAGTGGAACGAAGTCCTCGAAGAGTCCATGCAGCGCCAGCGTGACGCCATGCGCGTCCGCCTCTTCCCGTCCATGCCCGAGGGCCGTTACATCACCTTCTACCCCATGGACCGCAAGCGCGGCGAATTGAAGAACTGGTACACCCTCCCCATCGAAGAGCGCCAGCGCCAGATGGATCTCCACGGCAAAATCGGACGCCGCTATGCCGGCAAGGTCCAGCAGATCATCAGCGGTTCCATCGGCTTTGACGATTGGGAGTGGGGCGTCGATCTCTTCGCCGATGATCCCGTGGTCTTCAAGAAGTTGATCTACGAAATGCGCTTCGATGAGGTCAGTGGCGTCTTCTCCAACTTCGGAGCCTTCTACGTCGGCCTGCGCTGCGCCGCCTCCGAATTGCCCACGCTCCTCGAGGGCAAGACCCCGAAAGCGCTCCCCAAATCGAGTCCAGCCCCCTCAGGCCGCCCGCAACGGCCATAACGGAACCCTTTTCATGGGCCCCGTCCTTTGGTCAGTTGACCCGGCGGGGCCTACACTTTAGGCTTAAAGATATGGCAGTCAAGCTAATCCAACTCGGACAAGTATGGAAAGAAGAAGCCAGCGGACAGAGCTTCCTCGTCACCAAGGTTTATAACGAAGTGTTTTCCCAGTTCGCCATGCTGCGACACGCCGACAACACGGCTACCACCACGGAGACTCGCCGCGTCAAAGTTTCCAAGACCCCGCAAGGCGTGCTCCTTCCTGGCTATATCTTTACCCAGGACTCGCAGATGGAGTTTTAGCTTTTCATGATCGAGCACATTCTTCTCTTGCTGGCCGGATTCATCAAGGCCGTGATTTCTTCTCTCGGCTATCCGGGCATCATGGTTCTCATGGGCATCGAGTCCGCCTGCATCCCGCTTCCCTCTGAAGTCATCATGCCCTTCGCCGGATACCTCGTCTATTCCGGCCGCTTTTCCTCGCTCGCCATGGTCGCCACCCTCGGAGCCATCGGCTGCAACCTAGGCTCCGTGCTCGCCTACGAGGTCGGAGCCTACGGCGGTCGCCCGCTCATCGAACGCTTCGGCAAATACATCCTGATGAACCGCCACGACCTCGACGCCAGCGACCACTTCTTCCAGAAGTACGGCAGCATCACCGTCTTTCTCGGACGCCTCCTGCCCGTCGTGCGCACCTTCATCGCCCTGCCTGCCGGAATCGCCCGCATGCCGCGCGGCAAGTTCCACCTCTATACCTTTGCCGGCTCTTGGCCATGGTGCTACGCCCTCGCCTACGTCGGAGCCACCCTCGGCGAGCGCTGGGACACCGATCCCCGCCTCAAACATTGGTTTCATCGTCTTGATGCCTTGATCGTCCTCGTCCTCGTCATCGGCATCGTCTACTTCGTGCAGAGCCACTGGCGCAACCGAGTCAAAGCCAACGCAGAAAGCGCCACCACTCTCTCCAACTAGCCTTCCTCGCGCCCATACGAAAAGGCCCGCGTCTCTCGCGGGCCTTTCATTTACTCCAAAACCTTCAGCAAGATCTTCACAGAGTGCAAGACCTTCAGGGTGCCCCATCCTAGCCATCTTTTGGCTAGGGTGGGGTAGTTGACCTCGCTCTGTTCTGGTGCCCCATTTCTGCCATCCTTTGGCAGAAGTGGGTCTGTTGCTGTTGCCTTTGTTGTTGCCTTTGTTCTTAACCTTGAAACTTTGTAACCTGCGAAACCTTTGAAACCTGAACCTTTGAAACCTAAACCTTCGCCGTCTCTGCTTCCCGTGCCGCCTGCTTCGCTCTTGCTTCCTGCACGGCCTTGATTCTCGACTTCCTCAGCGTCAGGAACTCTTTCGCTTCCTTGTAAAGCCGCTTGCGGTCTTCGCTCTTGAACATCGAGCCGAACACGATCGGCACCCAGACCTTCGGACGGAAGTAGTACTCATCGTAAAACTTGTGAACCATCTCCATCGTGTAGTCTGCCGGAAGCCCCGGATACTGCACATGCGCTACCTGGTGTCCGCCGATGTCCACCATGTCATGATCGTTCTGCTTGATGATGAAATCGTTGTCCTTCACGTATTCGTAGAACTCCGTCCCCGGATACGCATGCGCCACCGACACCTGAATCGTCTCGACGTTCAGTTCCTTGGCAAAGTCAATCGTCCGCCGGATCGTCTCCCGCGTCTCTCCCGGCAGTCCCAGGATGAAGTCGCCGTGAACCGCCAGCCCCAGTTTCTTGCAGTCCTTCACAAACTGGCGCGCCCGCTCCAGCGTTGCGCCCTTCTTGATGTTCTTCAGAATCTGCGCATCGCCCGACTCAAAGCCCACAATCAGCAGCCGGCATCCCGCTTCTTTCATTGCCTTCAGCGTCTCGTAGTCGGTGGTCACGCGCGATGTGCAGCTCCACGTCAGCCCCAGCGGCTTCAGCTTTGCGCACAACTCCACCGTGCGCGCCTTCTGAATGTTGAACGTGTCGTCGTCGAAGAAGAACTCTTTGACCTCGGGCCAGTAGGCTTTCGCCTTCACCATCTCGGACGCAATGTCCTCGGCCGAGCGCTTCCGCCACGCGTGTCCTGAGTGCGTCTGCGGCCACAGGCAGAACGTGCACTGCGCCGGACAGCCCCTCGTCGAATACAGCGCAACATACGGATGCTGCAAAAATGGCACGTTGTAGCGCGTAACGTCCAGATCGCGCTTGTACACGTCCACCACATGCGGCAGCGCGTCCAGATTCTCAATTGCAGGCCGGTCCAGGTTGTGGACGATCTTGCCCTCGGCGTCACGGAAACTCGCGCCCAGAATCTCCGCCAGCGGCTTTCCGTTGGCATACTCCACCACGGCGTAGTCAAACTCGCGCCGCACAATGAAATCGATCTCCGGATGACTCAGCGCGTGCTCCGGCGAAACCGTGACGTGTGGTCCCACAAAGCAGACCTTCAGATTCGGATTCGCCTGCTTCATCAGGCCGGATAGCTTGACGTCGCCTTCAAATCCCGGCGTGCTTGTGAACAAAACCATGAAGTCGTAGTCTTTGCCGATTTCAATGGTCTCAGCCGCGCTGACATGGTGCGGGTTGGCGTCCAGCAGCCGCGACCCCTCCAGCATTCCTGCCGGATAGGCCAGCCATACCGGATACCAGTAGGACTCGATCTCGCGCGTGGCTGGCCAGCGCGAACTCGCGCCGCCATCAAAGTTCTCAAACGAAGGAGGATTAAGGAACAGCGTTTTCAAAGGCATAACAGTCTATGTTGATAGTATCACCGGGGTTAGCCCCGGTGTACCATTTGCTCGTCAACGGGGAAAATCCCGCGCTGAACAGTCGCGAGCCGTCACCGGGCAGTGTACCAAGCCGCCCTGCTCCCCAAACTTGCGGGCACCTCGCCGGGTGCCCGCTTCCCATTTCGCACCCGATCCTACCTCGTTGGCTTGCTAACCAGCGGCTTGCCCACCGGCAAAACATCTCTGCCAAACACCTGCAGGAAGATAACGTGTCCCATCATGTAGAACGCCAGCAGCGCGCAGACCACCAGATCGATTGCCGTGATCGTCAGCACCGACTTCATTCCCTGCAAGAACACCAGGTCCAGCCCAATGAACCCCAGCTCCAGCGTGAAAAACGTAAGCGTCATCGCCAGATGTACGCCAAGCGATGCCACCAGCATCACCGCCGAGTAAACAGTGTAGGCCAGCAGGAAGTACCCAATGTCGCTCCCCGTGATCTTTAGCGGCGGCCCGATGATCGAATTCGGCAACCCTTGCAAATTCATGATCAGGAAAATTGACCCCAGCGCCAGCCAGAAAGCTCCGTACGCCGTGAACGCGCTGTAGCCGAAGTTGTTGCCTACCTGGAATTCCTGGAAGCCCGCGATCATCTGCACAATCCCGCCGAACATCAGCGCCGTGCAAAACACAACCCCGCTGCCACACCAGCCAAGGTTATGGAACTGAAGCAATAGAGTGGTTACACCAAACCCGGCCAGCCCAACGACTGCGGGATTTCCGCGCACTTGTCCTTCCATCCGCTTCTCTCCAGTTGTCTGCAATATGTAAGAGGTTGAAGTGCGCTCCTCACCCCATGTGAAGGAAGACATCACTCTCGTAGATGCGGCCCGTCCCACGCAGCCCAGATGTCCGGCACAGGGCTCCAGTTCTTCGACCGCGGCAAATTGTGAGGTAAATCGGAAGCTACTCTACCATCACTCTCCCAATTTGCTAACAACCATCTGATGCCGCCCTGATTTAATGCACGCAGACAATCAGACCTTCAGAGCAGACCGGTGGCCTACCTTTGCTCTCGACCTTGAAAACTCAGAAACTTTGAAACCTTGCCGACTTGCATTCCCCCCGTCCCAGCCATGAAACTATGACTGACTCATATTGAAGGGAAAACATGGCAACGATTAGCCGTGAGACATGGCAGGTAGCGTTTGACGCTCTGCGCGCCAACAAGGTAAAGGCTGCGCTGACGATGCTCGGCGTGGTGATCGGCTCCGCGTGCATCGTGCTCGTGGTGACCATTGCGCTCATCGGAAAAACCTACGTGCTGGCTCAGATCGAAGGCGTCGGCTCCAATATCGTTTACGCAACCTACTCCGGCGGAACCGCCAACGCCCGCTCCCAGGCCGACGAGATCAACCTCAATGACATGGAAGCCATACGCCACCTGCCCCATGTCATCGAAGTCGCCGGCACCTACGACCTCTCCACCAGCATCGTCGTCAACGGACAGGTAAAGCCCGTCGCCCTCGTCGGCGTCACCGAAGGCTTCCAGAGAATTCGTAATCTCCTCATCCTCGAAGGCCGCTTCTTCGATCCGCTCGATCAAGCCACTGGGGCCAAGGCGTGTCTCATCACGCAGGAGCTCGCCCGCCAGTTGCCGCCCGGCCCGATGATCGGACGCCAGCTCCGCGTCGGCGAACAGACCTTTACCATAATCGCCGTCTTCCGCGAGCGCGTCGCCACCTTCGGACAGTCGGAGATCGCCGCCCAATCCGTCCTCGTTCCCTTCGGACTGATCAAGTACTACGCAGGCAACGACTACATCCGCACCATCTACGCCCAGGCCGATACCGGGGACAGCGTTCCTGAAACCACCCTGGCCGTCCAGTCTCTACTTAAGAGCCACCACAGTCTCGGCTCGGTCTACTCGGTGCAGAACCTCGCCTCCATCCTTGAGGCGGCCCGCAAAATCTCCATGGCTCTCACCATCGTGCTCATGCTCGTTGGCATGATCGCTCTCATCATCAGCGGCGTCGGCATCATGAACATCATGCTCGTCACCGTCACTGAGCGAACCCGCGAGATCGGACTCCGCAAAGCAGTCGGCGCGCGCCGTGAAGAAATCCTCTACCAGTTCCTCATTGAGGCGCTCGTCATCAGCGGACTCGGAGCCATCATCGGAATTCTCATCGCCGTCGGAATTAAAGTGATCGTCGAGCCGCTCATCCCACCCGAGGTCGGCCTCAGAATCCCAATCTCCATCCCCTCCGTATTCCTCTCCTTCTTCGTCTCCTGTGCGACTGGAGTTCTCTTCGGCTATCTCCCCGCTCGGAGCGCCTCAAAACTCCAGCCGACCGAATCCCTCCGCTATGAGTAGACACAACAAAGCGGGTTCCCCATCCTGACCATCTTTTTTGGCTAGGGTGGGACGGTGGCCCACTCAACGCGTTTTTCGTTGAGTGGGGTCGTTGACCTTGCTCTTGTCTTTAGCTTTGGATTTACTTCGAAAACTTCCCGCCGGACGTACCCAGCGCCATTGATCAGCCAGTAATGATCGCTCTCACGAATCAGTTACTATCCCGCCAATCGTTCGCAACCCTGCTCAACGATTGGCACATTCGTCACTGCGGCTTACCCAACGATTAACTATCTCGCCAATCCTTATCGACGTTTTGCACAATTCTTAGTGCAAAATGTCGCTGCTTTACGGTCGCGGATACAGTCTCTGGTAAACCTTCGCGTTGCGCATGATGGCCTGCACGTACTCTCTGGTTTCCGTGAACGGAATCGACTCCACAAACTCCGGCACATCGCGGTAGTGTCCACTCTGCAGCCAGTCGTCCACACGGTTGGAACCCGCATTATAGGCGGCCAGCGCGTACTCTACCTGCCCGTTGAACTGCGTCACCATCTCCTTGAAGTAATGCGTGCCAAGCTGAATGTTGACGCTCGGCGTCAGCAGCGACGCCGTCGAAAATCCCTTGATGTGCGCCACTCGTGCCTCGCTCTTCCCCACCTGCGGCAGCAGCTGCATCAGCCCATATGCGTTCGCGTGCGACAGCGCTCCGGGATTGAACTCGCTCTCCTGCCTGATCAGCGAAGCCACTAAATATGGGTCCAGCGCGTTCGCCTGCGCCTGTCTCTGCACATCCGCCCAGTAGATACGCGGAAACAATATCTCCCAATAGACGCGTGGCAATCCGTCCAGATCCACCGAGTAGTATCCCGGCAGCGCCTTCTTCAAAAACTGAATTGCGCGATGGCTCTGTCCGCTGTCCTCATAGATCCGCGCAATTTGCAGCGTGGACCAACGTGCACCCTGTCCTCCCTGTTCGGCCTTCAGCTCGCGGATCGCGTATTCATTGAGTCCGGCGTTCATCAGCAGCCGGCTCTTCTCGGCACGCAACTGATTGAGCGGCGGCTCTAGCTCGAGAGCTTCCGGACCTGCGGCCTTCAACTCTGGAATCAAAACCAGTGTTGGATCCTGTCTCAGTGAAACATTCGACGCCGCTGCGGGTAACGCTGCCAACCTCTCGCGTCCCAGGTAGCCGTAGTAGTAGTTATGGAAGCGGTTGCCGAGCTTTGTGTACCACGCTCGAGCTAATCCATAATCCTGCTCATCCTCCGCAATCCGCGCGCGCCAGTACAACGCCGCAGGAACCTCCGGGTGATCCGGATACCACGCCACCTGGTTTTCAAAATCGCGCTTTGCGTCTTCCCTGCGCCCCTGGCGGTAAGTCAGCCATGCGGCCTTCCAGTGCGAGTAGCTTGCGCGAGGACTGCTCTGGAAGCGCTGCTGCATCTCGCGGAACATGTCGATGGCGCGGTCGTAGTTCTTCTCCAATAGATACATGTTCGCAGCTGAGAGTAGCGCCTGCTCGAACCATGTGCTCGCCGGAACCGCTTGCCTCATATGCTCCAGGTTTTGCACCACCGCGCTCTCGTTGTTGTCATTGCGCGCGATCTCGCCAAGCAGGTAGAGCCGCTGCGCGTTGGCCTCGCCGATGGGCTCCACCTGCTCCAACAGCTTCCGGCCCTCTTTGGCGTCCGTATGCCGCAGCACAGAAGCCAGTGCCACCTGCACCGCGCCCAACTGCGTGATTGGAGCTTTGTCCAGCAGTAGCCGGTATGCGCGCGCAGCATCGGTCCAGCGTCCTGCCTTCGCCAGCAGATCGGCCCGAGTCATCTCGTCGCTGTAGCTTCCTTCAAGTGCGGAACCGTTCGCCGTCAACGTGGTTGCGGCATCAGCGGCCTCCGCGCTTGATGGCATGGTGAAGTAGAGATGCTTCAGTATCTCCATCCCTTTTTCGGGATGTTCCGAATGCAGATAACTCTTTCCGAGCGCCAACTCCACCGATGCCCGTACCGGCACTCGATGTGCCTCCAGATAAGCGATAGCCTCTTGCGATTTGCCCTGCGCGGCGAGCGCATTTCCATAAACGTCAACAACATCATTCAGGAAGATCGACTCCGGCGCATCCTTGTCGAAAGTACGCAGAAGCTCAATCACCCTGGCGCTGTTTCCTTCGGCTCCGTAGGAGATCGCCTCCAGGTAACGCACGTAGTCAAAGAGTTCACCGGCGTGTGGTTTCGCTTTCTCCAGCGCTAGGATCGCCTGCGGATACTGCTGGTCGAGCACATGCGCGTCGCCCATGGCGAGCCAGGCCAGCGCTCCGGCATCCGTTCCAGCGTGGCGGCGGGCGTAGCTCTCCACGCCGTTGTAAGCGGCGGGCGTACGATTTTCAAGCAGTTGCCGCGCCATCACCTTCAGGTCCGCCGAGGCCACAAAGGCGCGCGTCATCCGCCGAACCTGCGCTGGAGTTGCTTTTTTCTTTGCCGCAGAGCGGGAGTCAGCAGGGCGGTTGCGCTTCGCTGCTGTCTTCGGAGCAGTGGACTTTGGCGCAGACTTTGCCTTGTGAGCCTTGTGCGTGGAAGTTTTCGGCTGCTCCGCGTCTTGATGGGCGGCAGCCATGGTTGTAAACGTCAGTAGAAGGATCGCAAGAATTCGAAACGTTTTGGGCATGAGACCTGTTTGCAGTTTAACCCGGAAATCCAGCTCCCATCACTGTCCGGTTGTTATCTGCAAGGATTCTCATCAGCTCCTGGTTGAAATAATCCACGTCTCTCACGGTTTCGCCGTAGCGCTTCTGGTAAGCCGCGCGGCTCTTCTCAATGTCCTCGCGCAGACGGCTATACAGGTCTCCCCGCGCCCTTCCCTCGGTAACCTTCGTCTGGTTGTAGAGCTTGATCTCCTCCACCAGCAGTTTGGCAAAGCGGCGGGCCTTCTCATGCGCCTCGTCCGCAATGCGGGCGACCGGATGCACTGCGGCCACGTTCTCGCGAAATTCTGGGACTGCAACCTGCGCCGCAACTGGAACTGGGACCAGCGCTACGGGTGCTGGTGGTGCAACAGCAATGCTAGTCACAGGGGCCGGTGCGTAAGCAGCCGCAGCTTCAGGAGCCTCTGCTGCAACTCCGGCTGACGTAGCCGTTGCGTAAACCGGCTCAGGCTCAGTCTGTGGAGCAGGTGCAGACTCTTCCGCAACACTGGGCGCGGCAACATTCGCATGATCGGCCTCAGGTTCGCGACTAGGTGCGGGCGCTGGTTCGGCTGCGGATGGTTGAGGCGCGGCGTGGCTTGGGACTTCGGCGGCAGGCTTCATCGCTGCTTTGCGATAAGCTTGCGTGTCCAGCGCCAGTTGTGCGACCTGCACCAGCACTTCCAGTCCCGCCATCTCGTCGCCTTCTGCAGCGAGCGCGAGCAGCAGAGCGGCGACCCGCTCCTTCAGCAATACTGGAATCAGAATTACTCTTGCCAGGTTGTCCAGACTGAGCCTTGACACAAAAATAGGATCGAGTTCAGAGACACGGGTCTCGACTGGCGCGATGGAACTGATCGCAGTAGCCGCAACGCCTCGCGAGCAGTCCATGGTGGCACGCTTGAAGTTGTCCAGAGTCGCGAGCCCGTGGCAGCTCCAGCCGCCAGCCTGTGCGCCGCGCAAAATCAGGAGTCCGCAACTGGGAGTGATCGCCGAACTGGCAGCCAGCAGCGTCTCCAGGGTTTCTGTCTGCGTTCTGGACCCAGCGATCAATACAGTGCCGTCGCGCAGCGCCTTAGTCCGCTCTCGTGGCGCGGACTGCGGCTCCAGCGCGGCTTTCATCCTCCGCGCGACATCCTCTGCAAGTTCCTGCGACTTTGCCTGGAGCGCGGCGCAAAAGGCCTTAGTGGCAATCTCCCGGATTAACTCGTCATTCGTCATGGGCCCTGTCCGGCGTTGCGCCCGGCGGAGGCAACGCATTTTGGAGGATGCTCGGATTATGGTGGGCGCTTACCACCATGTCAACGCCTTCCGACTTCTGACTCAAGATAGGCATCTTTCTGTGTACTTGGCTCTGCTCTGCGCCAATTCGCCTTTTGTCATCTGTCGTTTCACCCGCTACAATGAGGCACTGGATAATTAATCGCGTTATTTCTGAATCGACGGACGAATGGAAGCCATCGAAAACAAAGTAGCAGAGCCACCGAGCGAAGAAAGCATTCTGGTCGACGCAGCGCGCGCCGGCGATATTCGGGCTTTTGAATCGCTCGTGAGGCGGTATGACCGAAATGTCTTTCGCATCGCGCAGCATATTACGCAGAATCGCGAGGATGCAGAAGACGTTGTACAGGATGCGTTCCTCAAGGCGTATCAGAACCTCGGGCAGTTCCAGGGACAGTCGAAATTTTACACCTGGCTGGTTCGGATCGCGGTAAACGAAGCGCTCATGCGTCTGCGCCGGAGACGGCCGGAGCGCATGATCTCAATCGATGAGGACATCAGAACGGAAGACGATTCCATGCCGCGCGAAATCGCGGACTGGTCTCCAAATCCGGAACAGCAGTACACGCAGGCGGAGTTGAAAGACATTCTCGGCAAGACCATTCAGGGCCTGCCTCCGAGCTTTCGGACCGTGTTCGTGTTACGGGATGTTGAGGGACTTTCAACCGAAGAGACCGCATCGGCTTTGGAGTTGAGCGTTCCTGCTGTGAAGTCGAGATTGCTGCGCGCACGTTTGCAATTGCGCGAGCGTCTCAACAAGTATTTCAAACGACGCGATGGAGACACCAAACCGTGAAGTGCTCTGACTTCTTAAAAGAGCTGACCGACTACCTCGACAACACCATGGACTCCCACACCAAGGCGGAACTTGAGGAGCACTTGCAGTGGTGCCATAACTGCTACGTCGTCTGTAATACAACCAAGAGCACGATTGAAATTTACCGAGACTCCAAGCTATACGAACTTCCGGACGAACTCCGAACCCGCATCCATTCCGCCATTGTCACGAAGTGCGAGTGCCACAAGAACAGCGTAGCCGCTCCATCCCCGGACAAATCAGTAAAGCAGGACGAAGGGTCTTCCAAGTAGCGAGTTCATTTGTGGTGAAGAAAAAGGCCCCGCGAGTGGGCCTTTTCTTATTCTCTGATTAACGCCGCTTCGAGTGTTTCTTGTCGGGTTTCTTGTTCTTCTTCTCTGGTTTCTTTTTTGCAGGCTCTTTTTTTACCGGCTTCTTGGCGACGGCTTTCTTAGCGGCGGGCATTGCTTTTTTCGCGAGAGGCTTGGCCGGCTTCACGGACTTGGGTTGAGGCTTAAGCAATTTCTTCGTTGCGCTCTTCGCGATTACCTTTGCCTTCGGGGCGGGCTTCGCGACAGCTTTTGCAACCTTCGAAGGTGCCTTCGCTACGCTCTTTGCATTCCTCTTCGCAACGTCCTTCTTGGCATCCAGAGGCTTGGCAACCACAGGCTTGATCTTCCCTTCGGCGGCCTTTGCGGATTCGTGAGATGCCGGAGCCTTGCTCTTCTCGGGCGCCTTCTTCGGGGTAACGGGCTTTGGCGCCTCAACCGGGGGAGCAGCCACTGCAACGGGCTGGGAAGCTTCCACGGTGGCGACCAACTCCGGCGTTGCGGCCTTGGCGACTGGAGCGGGAACCTTCTTGGCGGCTGCGCGTCCGCGCCGTACGGGAGCGGGCGGAGGTGGCGGCAAAGGCGGCTCGAAGGGGGCAAGGAACTTTGCGATCTCGCCCTCGGAGCGAAGCTTGCCGTCAAGCAACAGCAGAAATGCCTCCTGGCAGATTTGCGAATACTCTGGGAGCTGAGATGTAATCCGCATCTCCGCCATTTGAGCAACCGGAATCTTTTCCTGAACCTGCCGCCATTTTCCAAAGAAATTCTTGATCTTCTCATCGACCGTCGCATTGCGGCCGGTGACATCCAGATAGAGCAGCGCCTCGGGTTTGGCCGAAGCGAGAATCTTCCATGCTCCGGAATTCAGTGCAGCCTCTTTTGATAGAAGCTTCTTGGAAAGATCCTTGGCGTCATTTTCCAACCGCTTCCAGGCGGCGACGAATTCGCGGTGAGGAATCAGTTTCTGGATTGCTGCAACGTCAGCATCGTTCAGTTTGAGGGTGAGGAAGTGCATCACCGCCGGGGCCGCGTCCACACCAATGCCGAACTCCGCCATGGTGGCACGCGTCTTCAACAGTTGTGCCAACTCAGGAACATCGGCCTTGGCAACCGTCCACTTCGGGCAGAGAACCTTCAGCCAGCTCTCTGCTTCCAACGCCTTCATCACCGCGACAGGATTTTCTTCATGAGCGATCTGCTCCACTTCATATCCAATTCCGCGATTTCCCAGGAACTGTATGTACTCGCCCTCAATGGCGGAGTTGTAGCGGGCGCGCGTACGCTCTTCGAGTTCCCACCCGAAGCGTGTCGCAAAACGGCTGGCGCGGATCAACCGGGCCGGATCCTCGAGAAATGCGTAACTGTGCAGCACGCGAATCAAACGGGCTTCAATGTCAGCGGCCCCGTTGAACGGGTCAAGGAGCAGGCCTCGCGAGCCTTCATTCAACGAGAGCGCCATTGCGTTGAACGTAAAGTCGCGGCGGCGGAGATCCTCGTTGATGGTAGCTGGCGTTACCAGCGGAGGCTTGCCGGGTTTGTCGAAAACCTCGGCGCGCGCCATGCCGATCTCAGCCCTGACACCCTGAAAAATCGCGTGAATCACGGAGAAGGTCTGATCGACCATATCCACGATTGCACCGGATTTTTCAATGTCGCGCTGAAGCTTGAGGGGATTACCCTGAACGGTGAAGTCCAAGTCGCGGATGGGAAATCCGGTCAAAATATCGCGGATCGCTCCACCGGTTAAATAGACGTTCAGGCCGTGGGCCTGGGCAAGTTCTTGGACCGCATTCACCGTCCGCATTTGCTCGGGCGATAACCGGCTCTCCATCGTGTATATGTAATCGGCCATGGTTTTTATGGCAAAGGAATCAGTTACTTACCCATCATTACCTAGAATTCGGTTAAAGCAGGTACAAGACTCCAGTGCCGGAACAAGCTGTGAATAACTCGTTTGGAGATAGATACTTACGGGCATATGCCACATTCCCGCTACAAACTCCAGACAATAACACATAGGACACACACTTGGCTACTCTCAAACTTGGAAGCCATTGGATTATTGGGGCTACCGCGTGCGCGCCGCTTGGCCCAGTAACCGATAGATCACCTCTACGAGATTTTGTTTCGAGCCAAAACCGCCGGGGGTGCGACAATCAGTTAACGCTGCGGGTTGTGGGCAGCGGCTTTGACCACGCCTAATGGGATAGGGATATGGCTTCCACGCACAAGAAGGTAATCGTCCGCAAGATGGATCGCGACAGCGTCCAGGGGTACGTCTCGGCGGAGGATTTTCTTGTGGGGAGCAAGGTGGAGTTGCTGAACACTGCCGGCAACGTCGTCCTGGTGGATTCAGGGGAAATCAAAGGCGTGTACTTCGTGAGGGACTTTGCGGACTCCAACTCCCTCTCTCGCAAGACTTTCACGACTCGGCCGCGAGTCGAGGGCCTATGGGTTCGATTACGATTCCGCGACGGTGAGACCGTGGAAGGGCTGATGCCGAACGACCTCATGCAGGTTCGCACCGAAGGTTACTTTCTGATTCCACCTGACACCCGGGGCAACGTTCAGAGGATCTTCGTGCCGCGTTCGGCCGTGTCGGAGCTGACGGTGCTAGCGGTGATCGGATCGGCAGCAAAGCGGCGCAGACAGTCCGATGCCGCCCAGCAGACGCCGCTTTTGTTCACAGAGATCCCTGCGGAATAAGCTCCGCTTTTCCTGCCGACTGAAATCCCAATGTGGAAAATCTTGCGTCGCTTCTTCTAGCGTCTAAGGTGTTGCTCCTGTAGGCTATGCCCAAGATGAAACTTTATGAGATTGCCCAGATCCTGGGTGCAACCTTGGAAAACGCTCTGCCGGAGACGGAAGTCACCGGCGTAGCGGGCATTGAAGAAGCCGGCCCTCAACAGATCACGTTTATCTCAAACCCAAAGTACGCCGCCATGGCGAGAACAACGCAGGCTGCGGCCATTCTGGTCACTCCAGAGTTCCCTGCCGACGGGCGTCCGATTCTGCGCCATGCCAATCCCTACCTGGCTTTTGCGCGCACCCTGGAGCTCTTCTACCAGCCGCCAAAGTATGCGCTGGGGATACATCCTACTGCGGTGATTGACCCGACGGCCAAGGTTGGAGAGGGCGCGCATATCGGACCCTACGTGGTAATTGACGCCGGTGCTGTCATTGGCGACGATGCCGTGTTATTGGCGCATGTTGTGATCTACCGCGGGGCAAAGATCGGGCACAGGTTTTTCGCGCATTCGCACGCACAGGTGCGCGAGTACTGCAAGCTGGGCGATGACATCATTCTGCAGAATGGCGTTGTTATCGGCGCGGACGGATTTGGCTTTGCCCGTGATGGCGGCAAAGGCTGGCACAAGATCGTTCAATCCGGAATCACAAGGCTCGCCGACCGGGTGGAGGTACAGGCAAATTCCTGTGTTGACCGCGCCAGCATTGGTGAGACTGTGGTGGGCCTGGACACCAAGATCGATAACCTGACGCAGGTGGGACACGGCTGTAGCGTTGGTGAGCATACGATGCTGTGCTCGCAGGTTGGCCTGGGCGGCTCTTCTCATGTTGGCAACAATGTGATTCTCGCCGGACAGGTTGGCGTAGCTGGACATCTTACAATTGGCAATGGTGCGGTTGCCACGGCTCAAACCGGTATTCCGGGAGATGTCGCTGCCGGTGCCACGGTGAGCGGCTATCCAGCAATTGAAAACCGCCAGTGGTTGCGCGCCGTGGCGGTCTTCCATAAGTTGCCGGAGTTAGCCAAAGCCTTGCGAAAGCTCAGCCGGGACGCGGAATAAGAATCCACGCAGAGGGCCCGCATTTTGCATCCATAGAAGAGGGTGCGGAGACAGGGATGGATGAGAACAAGCACTTCGAAGTGGTGGAAGGCGGAAAGTTTGAGGAACCGCGCCCGATCTGCGTGTTGCTGTTGGACGACCGCGAAGAGAATCTGCTGATACGCTCCACCATCTTGCGCCAGAAGGGATACAACATCGTAACCGCTGCCTCGATTCAGGAAGCAGAGACAAAGCTGAACGACATTGACATTGCGGTGCTGGACTACCACCTGGGCGCGGGAAAGTTTGGGACAGAAGTGGCGCATACGTTGCGGGCCAAGCGTCCAGAAGTGCCAATCATCATCTTGTCTGCCACGCTGGAGCGGAAATTCGGAGGCATCGCGGACATGCATCTGCTGAAGGGCAGCAGTTCCGTGGATGACCTTGTGCAGGCATTGCGCAGCTTTGAAGCTAAGCGACGCGGGCGGCCAGTGGTTGTGGATTCGCGTGATTTCTACTACTCGCGCATCATCATGGCTATGGGCGACGATATGGTGATCGAGATTCTGGACCGCGAAGGCAACTGGCAGTACGTGAACGACTATTTTGCGGCTCTCAGCCATCAGCGCAGAGCGTGGTACAGCGGGCGTAACATCTTCGATCATTTCCCGGAGATGCGCGAAGAGTGGGGTGAGATCATCCGCACCGTCGCCGACACACGCGAAACCTACATTGACCGCCGCAATCATCAAGCCATGTCGCACCTCCCGGCGGAGTCTCAGCATTGGCAGTGGAACGTGCTTGTCTTCCCTATCAAACTCCACGATGGTCGCGACGGCGTGGTGCTGAGTGCCCGGCTGATCGAAAGAAAATAGCGCTTCCCCGCGGAGTACGGCCCGCTGAACCTTCCAGAGTAGAATGTCATGATGAAGATTGCTGCTCGTTTACTTCTTGCCTGTTTGACGGCTGCCACCGTCCTCGTCGCCGGATGTAACTACGTTAAGCCCATCATGTACATCAACATTGCCAACCACTCCGGACAGCCGATGAGAAATCTCGAGGTCAAGCACCCGACCGGAATCTTCGGCCTTCCCGAACTTAGAAATGAGCAGACGCATCGCCACATGGCTCCCCTCGGTTCACCATGTAAGTTCAGCATTGCATTTGAAGATCAAACGGGAAAGAAGTATGCAGGCAATTATGACCTCGGCGCAAAATGTCCGCTGGAAGTTGTGTTTGATGTCGGCCAGGGGATGAGCGTCAATGAGCGGGAGCTTCGTCCGTAGCGGAGTCGCGGTATTGCTCCGGCAATGCGCTATGGATGGCCGTGCGGACCGCCGCTAGAAGTTCCTCTTTGCGCGCAAACTGTCGCGGATCGACCGGCGCATGGAAATGCACCACAACTTCTCCGGCGTGGAGTGACATTTTCCCCTTGGGCCACGCTTCGTGGCTTCCCACAATTGTGATCGGCACAACCGGAACGCCAGCCTCCATCGCGAGGTGGAATGGCCCTTTCTTAAAGGGCAGCAACTTTCCATCCGGCGACCTCGTGCCCTCTGGAAAAATCAACATTCCCATGCCTGATTGCAGCACCTTGACCGCAGCCCGGACACCCTCGATAGCAGACCTTCTTTCAGAGCGATTAATCGCAACGAATCCGCCCGCACGCATGGCATGGCCGAAGAATGGAATTCTAAAGAGCTCCTTCTTGGCAATGATGGAAATACGGCGGCCAAGCAGGGGGGTAATGATCGGGGGATCAAGATTGGAAGTGTGATTCGACATGAAGAGATAGGCCTGGCCGTCTTGCAACCTCTCATAGCCAACCGAGCGAACACGTATCCCCGCAATGCGGTATCCGGCACGCGCGCCCCACAAGGAAAGCTTCCATAGCAGGTCGATACGCCCGGTGATGTACAGCGCCGGAAAGCCAAGCACCGCCGCCGGAATGCAGCACACAATCCAGAAGAACACGCATACAAAGAGACGGATCATTGCGCTTCGACCTCTGCTTCACCGCGCAGGAAAGCCGCGCGGCGCCGCCTGATCGCAGGCGTCATGCCAGGCATATCTTCAAATTGATATTCGTCGATCTTGCGTGGGGTAAGCGGCAGGTCCAGTTCGCGCGTCTCTCCATTTGCGGAACTGACCTTGAGATGCACACTGAACCGGGGATCGTGTTTTTGCAAGACAAGGTTAAAGTCTCCGGCAGGCGCTTTGCCGTCGGCCTCCAAGATCACATCGCCCTGCTGGAGATGGAGACGCGCCGCTGCCGAGCCCTCATCGACGCGAGTCACAGTCGTTGGCCTTCCAGCGCTCCGGGAAGTAGCCAGTCCCCCGTAAGCCTGCTCGCTTTGACGATGGGTCAGGGTGAGTCCCACATAGGAGAAGAACTGATCGTACGGCATCTCGTCGGTTCCCGAAACGTAGCGGGAGAAGAAGTCACGAAAATCGCTTCCTGTAAGGACTTCAAGAGCCAGACGCACTCCCTCGGAATCATCGAAATACGCACCCTGCATGGCATAGCGATGATTCATATATTGAAAGAGATCCCGCAGGCAACGGCGGCCATTCGTCAGCCGCCGCATCTCCAGATCGATGAGGAATCCGAGAATCTCGCCCTTGGGATAATACGAGATGCTTCGATCCGCGCGGTGATAAGCGGGAACCCCGTCAAACCATGTATCGAGGCTGGATTCCTCGACCGACTGCGTGAGCCGGGCACTACGTGACTGCAATCCGGCAATGACCGAAGCGAGATGGACGAGCAAACGCCTTTCGTCGCTGAGCCCGGCGCGGATCTGGATGAGGTCGGCGGCGGTGCTGGTCACACCTTCACTGAACCAGAGTGCCCGCGAATGCTGCTCTCGCGTGTAATCGACCGGCTCCAGTGATTGCGGGCGAATACGCTTGACGTTCCACAAGTGGAAGAACTCGTGGGCTGAGACTCCGGCGGCGCTGAGCGCATCCTGCTTTAACCGCTCTGCGCCAATGTCGATCGCGGTGGAGTAGGCATGTTCCATGCCTCCGCTGCCCGCCCCATGTGCCACCAGGTACAGAAACGTGTAATTGTTGTAAGGACGGTCCTGCATCCAGTCCACGGCGGCGGTTGTAATTCTTCGCACCATGTACTGAAGCGCTTGCATATCCACGTCCGGCGAATCCACCACAACATGATATTCAGCGCCATCTTGTACGAAGGTATTTTCGTAAAGCTTGCCGAAGAGCGCAGGTGAATCAACCAGGCGATCATAGCTTAGAGCCGCCGCCGAAGCGCCGCTCAGTTCCTCCGCATCGCGTGATCCAAAAACTCCCCCGTCACGCATCTTCCATCCGGCGGGTACGTCCAGAAGACGAACGTACACAGGAGCATTCCGATTGTCCGGTCGATAGACCAGAACCTCCGCCCAGTTGAAGAATGCGTGTTGAAGATCGAGGCTGGCGCCGAAGGGGCCGGGATCATTTGTGGTGACGTCATAACTGAACGTTACGCATGGATGGTTGCCGGAAGTGGTCAGGCTCCATGTCGTTTTGTCGATCTTTTCCGCCGTTGCATCGCGGACGTCACAGCGGTCGCAGAGCCACTCCGGAACGCCCTCGTAGGCCCTGACGTGATTCACGTTGACGGCAAAATCGCGTACTTGATATAGCGCGTTCCATACCGGAAGCTGAAACTCCGGCGAAGGCTGGTGAGTCACCGCGTCCACATGCACCACATGTTCCGCAGCGCGCTTCAGCGAGACGCCGTAAGAGACGCCCTCCGCGGGACACCAGAAGGCTGGCTCCTGCGCCGATACGGTGCCGGCGGGAAACGCGATGCAGGCGATCAACAGCCAATGATGCAATCTAAGCATGTTCACCTTGCACGCGCTTCCAGTGCCGCCGGAAGCTTCTCATAGATACCGCCGAAGCCGCCATTGGAAAGAATCGCAACCACGTCGCCAGCTACGAGTTCCGGCACGACGTTGCGAACAATTTCATCAACATCCGCAAGTTGGCGCGCCACGATGCCACGGGCGTTGAGCTCAGTCACCACCTCGTCCACATCAAGCCGCTCTTCGGGCCTGAGTGCATCGGTAGTCTTAAAGAAGACACTCGCGATGGCGACCTGATCAGCCAGGGCAAGACTCTCCACCAGTTCATGCTGGAAGACATTGCGCCGAAGCGTATTGGAGCGCGGCTCCAGAATGGCCCACAGACGGCGTCCAGCGTAGCGCTTCCGCAGCGCAGTGAGTGTGGCTGCAATCGCCGTCGGATGGTGCGCAAAGTCGTCAATGACCGTGATGCCTCCGACTTCGGCACGAACCTCCAGGCGGCGCTTTACGGAAAGGAAACCGCGCAGCGCCTGTGCGATGGTTGCAGCCGGAATTCCGTAGGCGTACGCCAATGCAACCGCTGCCGTGGCATTCAGCACGTTGTATTCACCCGCAAGCGCAAATTCAAAGTCCGCAAAATGCTGACCGTCGCGAAGCACCGTCCAACGTGTACTCGCGCTTCCGTACTGCACGTCTTCGATGCGCCAGAAGGAGTCGCGATTAAATCCATAACGCTCCACCGTGCAGAAGGCTCGCTCCACGCATTCGCTGACGTTCGGAGTGCCGTCCCATGCGATGATGCGCCCTCGGCGCGGGACCAGATTCACCAGCCGTTTGAAGGCAAACTTGACCGCATCGAGATCGCGATAGATGTCAGCATGATCGAATTCGACCGATGTGAGAATCACCGCGTCCGGAAAGTAGTGAAGAAACTTTGGTCCCTTGTCAAAGAAGGCCGTATCGTATTCGTCGCCTTCGATGATGAATTCGCTGCCATCCGTAACGGCGAAGCTCGAACCGAAGTTCTCCGCGATGCCTCCAACCAGAAACGACGGATTGCGTCCGGCAAACTCGAAGATCCAGGCCGCCATGCTGGTGGTGGTGGTCTTGCCGTGGGTTCCGGCGATCACCAGCGAGTTGTGCCCTCGAATGAATTCCTGATGGATCACCTCCGGCATTGAGACGAAGGGGATGCGCTGATCGAGCAAATGCTCAAGCTCAGGATTGCCGCGTGAGATTGCGTTGCCGACGACAACTACATCAGGCACGGGACAGAGGTTCTGCTCGCTGAATGGTTGCAAAACCGGAATGCCGAGCGACGCAAGAAACGTTGACATGGGCGGATAGGCTGCGCTGTCTGAGCCCCGCACGTCGAGTCCACGCACCTTCAACATCCCCGCCAGCGAGGCCATGGCCGTACCGCAGATACCTATCAGATGGACACTACGAGCCTTCATCAAAGCGAATGAGTCCTTATGGTTTTGAGGCTTGGTTTGCGATCAACGTAGAGGGCTCCACTTGCAGGTGAACGCCCGACTGGAAACAGTGCAATGATGCGGGAACACCAAACGGCAACGTGAGATTTCCGGAATGAACGTGGCCGGAAGGCACTCCGATGACAATCGGAATGCCAAGCCCGCCCAGAATTCGACGAATCAGTTGCGGAAGAGTTTCCTCTTCCGGTGAGACCTGAGAACAGCCGGACATCGCTCCGAAGACAATGCCGCGAACGCCGCGAAACTTCCCTGCCAGCAGCAAGTGCATCAACATGCGGTCAATGCGAAAAGGCTTCTCGTTCACGTCTTCCAGAAAGAGAATCTTTCCCGCGCTTTCAATCTCCCAGGGCGTGCCAATCGAGGTAACAACCACCGAGAGACAACCGCCGATGAGCGGGCCATGCGCCTCGCCGTCAACCAGCGATCGCACGCCGGACTTCGTGGCGAAAGTGAAATCCAAAGGCTCTCCGGTCAGTGCGGCGCAAAAAGATCTCATGTCCGCTCGTCCAGTGGTAAAGTCGCTAGCGATCATCGGTCCGTGGAACGAAACAATCCCAGCGCGGTCCAGTGCAAGCAGTAACGAGGTGTTATCGCTATATCCAACAAATGCTTTGGGATTGGCTTTCAGTGCGGCGAAGTTGAGCAGCGGCAGCAGGTAATTCGAGCCATATCCTCCGCGAGCGCAGATCATTGCATCCACGTCGCTGCGCTGCCACATCTCCATCAGGGCTGCTGCGCGCGCTTCCGGACTCCCGGCGAAGTCACCGTCAGGCTGCATGGCGATTGGAGTTTCGACCTGCCAACCGGTCAGCGTACGGAGAGCGCTGCATCCCGCGTCCAGCAGCGCAGTATCGACGCTGCTGGCGGTGCTGACCACGCCCACCTTGCTTTGTGGTCCAAGAGCGCGAGCACGCCTGCCGGACTGAGGTTCTAACTCCATCCTTCGATGTTAAACGAAAATAGCTAGACGAAGAATTCTCCGTTGCAGATAAGACTGGCGGAGCCCTCAAGCATCAGCGAGGAACCGGGTTTCCACTCCACTCGCTGCACCCCGCCGGGCGCAACTACGGTCAACTTCCCAGCGCTGTTCCGGATGGCAATGGCAGCCGCTGCCGAGGCAGAGGTTCCTGTGCCGGAGGATTGGGTCTCACCCGCGCCGCGCTCATAGATGCGAATCATGATGTCAGGGACACGCTTGAACTGCACCCACTCCACGTTGATCCCTTCCGGAAAGAGGTCCGTGCGGGCCTGAATCTTCTGGGAGTCCTTCTGCCACTCCTTCGGAAATTCGGTAACGAAGATGACGAAATGCGGGTTGCCCATGGATACCGGGACTCCGGTGTAGCGCACGTGGCCAAGGTCGATCTCGAAAGGCTCGTCAACCACCGGGGATCCCATGTCGGTCAGGAAATCAAAGCGATTTCCGCTACGGCCAGTGAGTTTGCAAAGCTTGGAACCTGCGTCGGTAGCGATCAGCAGTTCCTCCGCGCCACCATTGGCGACCAGATGCGCGGCGACGCAGCGCGTGCCATTCCCGGAAAGCTCTGCAAATGATCCATCGGCGTTGGTCAGATGGATGCGCGCAGCGTGGCCTTCTTCGTCGCTCAGCCATTCGACGCCGTCGGCTCCAACTCCATTGTGGCGGTCACACAGAGCGCGAGTCAGCGCGGGGGCGTAAACTCCCTGGAACTCTTTGCGGATGATAAGAAAGTCGTTGCCGTAGGCGCTGGCCTTGACGAAAGGGATTTTCGAAACTTGTGACAATTCCTACTCCTGTGCGCTTGAACTGAAAAATACAATCTTGTGGGATTCGAAGTCGTCGCGCAATTGCCTGCGCAGTTCCTCATGTACACTTGGCATCGCTTCAAGCGTGAAGTCCACCTGAAAACCTTCGTTCCGGCTCGTAAACTGCACATCGAGAAGCTTGCTCTGCTTCCCTCTCTGCACATTTTCAAAGAGATGATAGAGTTCGCTGGTACTCGCTGCCTGGGCCTGGTATGCAACGGAGTGCGCACGCACGAAAACGTGCTGCTCCAGAATGCCTAAAATGATGAGTCCGAAGATTACCAGAACCGTAGCCGCAGCAGCCGGAATCATCAGCCCTGATCCAGCGCACATGCCGATTGCGGCAACGACGAAAATGGTTGCGGCGGTCGTCACTCCCTGCACGCCCCCGCGGGAGTGCAGAATTGAGCCTGCACCAATGAAGCCGATGCCTGCGATAATCTGCGCCGCAATACGCGTCTCGTCCTGTCCGCTGCCCGCTAGCAGTGCGGAGAGCATGGTAAACAGCGCCGAACCGAAGCACATGAACATGTTGGTGCGCAATCCGGCGGGGCGGTGTTTCATCTCCCGCTCCACGCCGATTGCGCCTCCAAGAGCCGCAGCCACCAATAAGCGCTGAACTACGCTTGCCACGGTGCTCGCCGCTGAAGCTTGAACTGCCATGTCGAGCAATGGAAATGAATCGTGCATCGCGCCTCGCAACATCAATCCCGCAGGATTGTAACACTCCGAATCCAGCGTACAAGCAAAAGGCCACGGCGCAAACCGTGGCCTTCTGGCTAACGTTTCAAGCTACTGACGAGGGCCGCGCGGACCACGTGGACCGCGACGACGCCTGCGACGGGGGTCTCCAGCTCCGGCACCCGCTCCTACACCAGCAGGACGGGCATCGTGGCTTGGAGCCTCGTTCGGTGTGTCCTCACGGTTGAAGTTCGCATCTTCACCGTCTTCGTCTCCGTCGTCGAAGCCGCCCTCGAAGGTGGCTGCCGAGCCCTCAAGCGAACGCGGCGCAACAGGCGCTGCTTCCGCGTCAGATGCGGCTTCTGCTTCGGGTGCTGCTGCTCCGCCACCCTGAGCTTCGAGCTTTGCTCGCTGCTCTTTCAGAATGGCCTTGCGGGACAACTTGATGCGGTTGCCTTCGACCGAAAGAACCTTGACCAGGACCTGGTCTCCTTCTTTCAACTCGTCCTTGATGTCCTTGATGCGGTGCTCGGCGACTTCGCTGATATGCAGCAAGCCGTCCGTGCCAGGAATAATTTCGACGAATGCGCCGAACTCAGCCAGGCGGGTCACGGTTCCAAGGTAGGTTCTGCCGATCTCCGGCACAGCCGTAATGTCGCCGATCATCTGCAGAGCTTTTTCAGCCGCCGCCGAGTCGCTGGATGAAACGCGAACCTGGCCGCTGTCCTCGACGTCGATCTTCACGCCGGTCGCTTCCACAATGCCGCGAATCACTTTACCGCCCGGTCCGATCAGTTCCCGGATTTTGTCGGTCGGAATCATCACGGTATAGAAGCGCGGAGCGTGCGTGCTGACGTTCTCGCGGCCGCCGGTGATCGTCTCCGCCATCTTGTCAAGGATGAAGAGGCGTCCACGCTTGGCCTGTGCCAATGCCTCGCGCATGATCTGGGGCGTAATCCCCCCGATCTTGATGTCCATCTGTAGTGCGGTAATGCCATCACGCGTTCCGGCGACCTTGAAGTCCATGTCGCCGTAGTGATCTTCCGCGCCTGCAATGTCGGTCAGGATGGCGTAGTCTTCGCCTTCCTTCACCAGGCCCATCGCCACTCCGGCAACCGGGGAGCGTAGAGGCACACCGGCATCCATCAGGCTGAGTGAACCGCCGCAGATCGTAGCCATCGACGAGGAGCCGTTCGACTCCAGAATGTCGCTGACTACGCGGATTGCATAGGGGAAATCATCTTCGCTGGGCAGAACTGCATTCAACGCGCGCTCGGCTAGTGCTCCGTGGCCGATTTCGCGGCGACCGGCGCCACGCAGGAAGCCAACCTCACCCACTGAGAATGGCGGGAAGTTGTAGTGCAGCATGAAGCGCTTCTTGGTCTCTCCTTCGAAGCGTTCCAGACGCTGCTTATCATCGCTGGTTCCAAGCGTCGTGGTAACGAGAGCCTGCGTTTCTCCGCGGGTAAACACGGCCGAGCCGTGAGTGCGCGGCAATACGCCAACTTCGCTCCAGATCGCACGAATCTGATCGAAGGCGCGGCCATCGGGACGGCGGCGATTCTTCGTGACTTCCTCGCGGAATACAAGTTCGCGAAGTTGGTCGAAATATTTTCCGGCCTTGGTGCGCGCTTCCGGCTGATCCTCGGGAACCTCGGCCTTCACGCTGTCTTTAAGCGCCTTGATCTTCGAGTAGCTGTCGATCTTGGTGTACTTCTCGGTGTTCACCGCGTCGGCCAGCGCATCGCCAACCTTCGAGCGAAGAGCATCGAGGTATGGTTGATCAACAACCGGAGCATCGAATGTGCGCTTCGCGCGTCCAAACTTCTGCGCGAACTCGCTGATGGTGGCGCAGATCTTCTTGATCTCGCCATGCGCGAATTCGATCGCATCCACTACACGGTCTTCTTCCACCTCATTGGCGCCGGCTTCAATCATCACAATGCCATCGGCGGTGCCGACGACCATGATGTTGACCTTGCTCTCGCGCTGTTCTTCGTAGGTGGGATTGATGACGAATTCATTGTTGATCAGACCGACGCGCACGGCGCCGATTGGACCGGCAAAGGGAATATCGGAGAGTGCGAGCGCAACCGAAGCGCCGTTGATACCAGCAACGTCCGGGTCATTCTGCGTGTCAGCCGAAAGCACAAATGCGATGACTTGGGTCTCGGAGCGGAAGCCTTCGGGGAACAACGGACGGATGGGACGATCAATCTGACGGCTCGTCAGAATTTCGCGCTCGCTCATCCGGCCTTCGCGCTTGATAAAGCCGCCGGGAATGCGTCCTCCGGCGTAGGTGTACTCGCGATAGTCCACGGTGAGCGGAAAGAAATCGATGCCGACGCGGGGTTCCGCGTTGGCGCAGGCGGTTGCGAGAACAACGGTTTCGCCGATGCGAACAACCGCAGATCCGTGAGCCTGTTTGGCCCAGTGACCGGTCTCAAATGAAATGGTTTTACCGCCGGAGAGTGTAACGCTTGTTTCTTGTTTCATTCATACCCTTTCGCCAGGGGGGCGCGTCCACGATAGGAGCACTCCACCACAACAAGCGCGAGCAGTACGCGACAAGCCGCAGTTAAGAATGCGAACAGGTACAGTTCCAGTCCGCTACGAGTTTCACTGGCACTCCCAAGCAGCATGGCCAACGCCGGCGCTACGACAGGTTGGGAGTACGCTGGCGTTACCCTTTTACGGAGCGACGCCAGCGGAATACACGGGAGCCAGGCTCAACGCCCGGCTCCGGCGGATGTTTACTTGCGGATACCCACCTTCAGAATCACAGCCTTGTAGCGCTCCGTGTCGTACTTCTTCAGATAATCAAGCAAGCTGCGACGCCTGCTGACCATCATGAGAAGACCGCGACGCGAAGCGTGGTCCTTCTTATGCGTACGGAAGTGCTCGGTCAACTGGCCGATGCGCTCGCTGAGAAGGGCAATCTGTACTTCAGGGCTGCCGGTGTCGGAGGTGTGGGTCTTGTACTTCTCGATGATATTGGTTTTCTGCTCTCGTGCTAGCACTGGGAACTGACGCGCTCCTGCTTCTACTTTTTCGTTGTTGTAACCACTTCAAAATACCATGTTTACCGAACAAGTGCAAAGACTGGCACAAGTTGCAGGGGCATATGCCTCCCAAAGCCCGATATCTTGTGCATCAAGCAGGGTTCATGCGCAACATGTATTCATTGCCTTCTTGAAACTCATGCCGCGGCGCGCAGAGTGTTCGCAGCGCAATTCTTGACCGTGTCAATTCTTGTACTGCTCCACCATCCGCAAGAACTCCGCATGAACCCGCGTGTCGGCGCTGAGTTCAGGATGAAACGTTGCGGCCAGCAACTTGCCTTGCCGGATGAGCACGGGGTGGCCATCGCGCTCGGCGAGCACCTCGACCTCCGGACCTACCCGCTCAATGCGTGGTGCGCGGATATAGACCTGCTCCAGCGGACCGCCGGGGAGTTTGGTGGCCCCTTCCAGAATGACCGAGTCTATCTGGCGTCCGTAGGCGTTCCGGCGCACCGTGATATCCAGCGCGCCAACACCCTTTTGTGCGGGATTCTCAACCTCTCTCGCCAGCAGGATGCAGCCTGCACAAGTTCCGAACGCAGGCCTGGAAAGGACGAAGTCAGAGAGCTTGCTGAATCCATGCTCGCCAAGCAAACGCAAAAAGACTGACGATTCCCCGCCGGGAATGACCAGGCCGTCGATTTCGTCGAGTTGCTCCGGATTGCGAATCAACACCGGCTCCGCGCCAAGTTCGGCGAGCCTACGGCTGTGCGCGTCAAAGTCGCCCTGAAGGGCAAGAATTCCAATCTTCATCTTCACTCGTTGATTTTAGTTCAATCTATTCTGGGGCGTACGAGGAAGGTTCCGGAGGGGGAATTCGAGGAAAAAATCTTCGCGCGGACATTGGGCGTTCGATGAAATAGAGGCTTCTCCTCGTGAGAAGCTCAGGCCTCGATGCATTCGTCAATCTTTCACGCGCAGCGCGTTGGTGTTGTAGTGGTCGTGCGGGGCATGACCGTCTTTCGTCACCGCGTGCAGTTCAAGGTAGAAATGGTCCTTAAAGGCAGGGTCACTCCATACCTTAGACTCTTCCGTGGAGCCGGCATGGATACCGGCCCAAGCGAAAAGAACCGTTTTCGCAACGTCAAATGAAATAAGGGGTCGCTCGGGGCCTCGATACCGCTCGAGCGAGATAGCTATGCCATTGCTGCTCGCAACCGAAGCGATACTGCGCATATCCTTTGTTGTGCTTGCCTTGGCGCGCGGCACGTACTTCAATTCCAAAAAGCAGATCGCCTCACGAGAGTTGCAGATCACAATGTCCGGCCGGATCACGCTTCCGTCAGCTAGTTTCACGGCGGGCTCAACAAAAATGCGGCGGGCGGTCTTCTCTTCCGTGAACACCGCACGAAGATTGGCGAATAGCGTCGCCTGGAGGCTGCGCTCAGAATTAATGTAGCCTTTGCAATACTCGCTCTCCAAGGTTCGCTCCCACGCTTTGATGATGTGGTTTCCAAGCTTTGACCGCCGCGCCATGTGTGCCCCGTTCCTCGTGTACCGACCTAGCCGTTTCGTCCACGCGGGCCGTCTTACCAGCCGCGGGTCTGCAGCAGGTCCTTCTCGTCAATGCCCGAGATCGCGAGGCCCTTCATGGAGCCGGTCATCTTTTCGCTGACTTCGGCGAGGATCTTGGGATCCTTGTAGTGTGTGGTTGCAAGGACAATAGCCGTGGCGCGGGACTCCGCTTCCTCGCGCTCGCTCTTAATCGCGAGATCGAGCGGAGTTGCGCCGCCCTTCATGAAGATTCCGCTGCCCACGAAGACGGCTTCTGCTCCTAGTTGCATGACCAGCGAAGCGTCGGCCGGAGTGGCAATGCCGCCCGCGCTGAAATTCGGCACCGGCAATTTGCCAGCCTTTGCAACCATCCGAATCAGTTCGTAGGGAGCCTGGTGGGTCTTGGCCGCAAGGTAGAGTTCCTGTTCGCTCAGCACGGTGAGTTCCAGCATTTCCTTGACGATCTGGCGCATGTGCTTCACAGCGTGAACCACGTCGCCCGTGCCAGCCTCGCCTTTGGTGCGGATCATGCAAGCGCCCTCGGCAATGCGCCGCAGAGCTTCGCCCAGATTACGTGCTCCGCAAACGAATGGGGTCTTGAAGGCGTGCTTGTCGATGTGATGCGCCTCGTCTGCCGGGGTAAGCACCTCGGACTCGTCGATGTAATCCACGCCGAGTTCCTGCAAAATCTGGGCCTCGGCGAAGTGGCCGATGCGGGCTTTGGCCATGACCGGGATGTTCACCGTGCTCATGACTTCCTTGATGACCTTGGGAGAGGCCATGCGGGCAACTCCGCCCTCGGCGCGAATCATGGCTGGAACGCGTTCCAGGGCCATCACGGCGACTGCGCCGGCTTTCTCGGCGATCTCCGCCTGTTGCGCGCTCATGACGTCCATGATGACGCCGCCCTTCAACATCTCCGCGAGGCCAATTTTCAAACGCAGCCCGTTGCCATTGGTGTCCGACATTGCCTTTTCTCCCTGCAAAAATCTTATTTTCGCCCACGGTGCGGATGACGGCGCTGCGACTCAGCGCGGCGGGGAACCTGTGGGGCGAACAATTATTCTAGCGCGTTCCAGCAATCCCTGCCTGACATCAAGCGCCAGCGCGGATGCCAAGCATAAAGAGCAGAACGAACTCTAGTCCGTGCGGAAAGCCGTGATGCGCAAATCTCCGTGGCTTCTGAATTTTTTCCTTGGTTCTGGCGCGGTTTCTGATAAATTGTTGAGTCAACTCCAGCACGACACAATATTTGCTCATTTGATTGTTCTCGTCACCTTTCAGGTTTCAAGGAGACAACGTGGCTTCTACCGCTCAATCCACAAGTACTACCGTGCCTAAGGGAGTAGCCCCCCTGCGTGCGGGCACTGGAACATCTTTCCTGTGGCGCCGTCTCCATTCGCTGACAGGAATTGTCCCGATTGGCTTGTTTCTGCTCGAGCACTTCATCTCGAACGCAGAAGCGCTGAACGGCGTAAATGCCTACAACGGGCAGGTGAAGTTCCTCACAGGACTTCCCTTCCGCCTTGGAATGGAGATCTTCGGCATTTTCATTCCGCTCGCATTTCATGCTCTCTATGGGGTCTATATCTGGTGGCGTGGAGAAAACAACGTCATCGATTATCCCTGGACCGGCAACTGGCTCTACACCGTGCAGCGCTATTCTGGAATCCTCGTCTTTGCCTATGTGACCTATCACATCTGGTACATGCGTTTCGCCGGAGTCCACCTGGTGGAGCACTACGACGCATCGTTCTGGAAGGTGCAGAATGAGCTATCGCATCCTCTGGCGCTGGCCATCTACGTTATCGGCGTGGTTGCCGCTTCATGGCACTTCGGCTATGGACTCTTCCTCTTTGCCGCCAAGTGGGGCATCGTCACCGGAGTCAAGGCACAGAAACGCGCACAGGCCCTCGGCATCGCGATTTCAGCCGTGCTCGTGCTCGCGGGACTTTTCACCATTTATGCCTTCGCAGCCAAGTTCCCAACCCAGCAGCGTAATCCTGCATGGGATCAGCATCCGGAGAGCGTGGAACAGAGCCAAATGATTCCTCAAAGCATTCCCAGCAGCCAGGCGAGATAGGCGAGGACGAAAGAGACTTTATGGCAACAACCACTCCAAGAATCATCATCGTCGGCGGCGGACTCGCAGGCCTCTCCGCCGCAATTAAAGTTGCGGAAGCGGGCGCGAAAGTCGATCTATTTTCGCTTGTGCCCGTCAAGCGTTCGCACTCCGTCTGCGCGCAGGGCGGCATCAACTCGGCCAAGAACCTCAAGGGTGAAGGCGACTCAACCTGGGCTCACTTTGATGACACGGTGTACGGCGGCGACTTCCTCGCCAACCAGGCGCCTGTCAAGCAGATGTGCGAGATGGGCCCCGGCATCATCGACCTTCTGGACCGCATGGGAGTTCCCTTCAGCCGCACCGACGAGGGACTGCTCGACTTCCGCCGCTTCGGCGGCACGCTCTTCCATCGCACCGCATTCGCCGGAGCTACCACCGGCCAGCAGCTTCTCTACGCGCTCGACGAGCAGGTGCGCCGCTTCGAGTCCGAAGGCAAAGTCAAAAAATACGAGTATTGGGAGTTCCTCTCTGCAGTGCTGGATTCGCAGGGCGTCTGCCGTGGCATCTGCGCCATGGATCTACGCTCGATGGAGGTAACAACCTTCCCTGCCGATGCCGTCCTCATCGCAACCGGCGGCGTAGGCGCGATCTTCGGCAAGTCTACCAACTCCGTGGTCTGCACCGGCTCGGCGCAAGGCTCGCTCTATCAACAGGGTGCGGCCTACGGCAATGGCGAGATGATCCAGGTTCACCCCACATGCATTCCCGGCGAAGACAAGCTCCGTCTGATGTCAGAGTCGGCGCGCGGCGAAGGCGGCCGTGTCTGGGTTCCCAAGAATCCGAACGAGACCCGCCCCGGTAAGCAGGTGCCAGAAGGTGACCGCTGGTACTTCCTTGAAGATAAGTATCCCAAGTACGGGAACCTCGTACCGCGCGACATCGCGACCCGTGAGATTCATGAGGTGGTGTACGACAAGGGCCTCGGCATTCAGGGCCAGCCGATGGTGTACCTCGACCTCTCGCATATTGACCGCGCCACGCTGGATCGCAAACTCGGCGGAATTCTCGATATCTACGAGAAGTTTGTCGGCGACGATCCGCACGAAGTGCCGATGAAGATCTTCCCCGGCATGCACTACACCATGGGCGGGCTCTGGGTTGATAGCGACCAGATGACCAACATCAAGGGTCTCTACGCCATCGGCGAGTGCGACTACTCGATCCATGGCGCAAACCGCCTGGGAGCCAATTCCCTGCTGAGCTGCATCTACGCTGGCTTCGTCGCCGGTCCGAACGCAGTCAAGTATGCCAAGAGCCTGGCCGCGGCTCCGGAAAATCTGGCATCGTCCTTCGAGAACGAAAAGAAGCGCCAAGTTGAGAAGAACAACCAGTTGCTCAACAACCAGGGCACGGAGAATCCTTTCAAGCTCTGGCGTGAACTCGGCGAAGTAATGTCTCGCAACGTCACAGTGAGGCGCTACAACGACAGGCTGAAGGAGACCGACGTCAAGCTGGTGGAGTTCCTGGAGCGCTACAAGAACGTCGATCTCAGCGACAAGTCAATGTGGTCGAACCAGTCGTTCCTCTTCACCCGGCAACTCCAAAATATGTTGCAGCTTGCCAGGGTCATCACGCAGGGCGCGTTCCTGCGCAATGAGTCGCGCGGCTCGCATTACAAGCCGGACTTCCCGGAGCGTGACGACGAGAACTTCCTGAAGACCACCAAAGCATACTTTGCACCCGACGTTGACGAGCCGCGCTTCGAGTGGGAACCAGTTGACATTTCTCTGATCAAACCGCGTCCACGGCGCTACGACACCAAGTAGGAACGAGATCCCAGTCATCCGCCTCTACCGGGGCGGATGACGAAAAGGTTTAGAAACTCATGGCGAATAAGAGCGTACTTTTCAAGATCAAGCGCCAGGCATCTCCCACAAGTGAAGCGCACTGGGAGGAATTCGAGCTGGCATGGAGGTCGGGCTTGAACGTGATCTCGTTGTTCATGGAGGTCGCCATCAATCCGGTGACGCGCGACGGCAAGCCGACGACTCCCATCAACTACGACTCCAACTGTCTCGAGGAAGTCTGCGGTTCCTGCGCCATGCTGATCAATGGCAAGGCTCGCATGGCCTGCTCTGCCCTGGTGGACAACCTGGAACAGCCACTCACAATCGAGCCGTTTTCCAAGTTCCCGGTCCTTCGCGACCTGCAGGTGGATCGCACCGTGCTCTTCGAGAACCTCAAGACCATCAAGGCCTGGGTTCCCATCGACGGAACCTATGCCCTCGGCGACGGCCCAAGAATGGTGCCTAAACTACAGGAACAGGCCTATCAGCTCTCGCAGTGCATGAGCTGCTGCTGTTGCATGGAAGCTTGTCCGCAGTTCAACGAAAGCACTGGTTTCGTGGGCGCTGCCACCATCGCGCAGGCACGGTTATTCAACATGCATCCCACCGGCAAGGTACTGAAAGATGAGCGCTTACAGGCGCTGATGGGAGACGGCGGAATCCAGGAGTGCGGCTACGCGCAGAACTGCGTCGAAGTCTGCCCCAAGGATATTCCGCTCACCCGCTCCATCAGCGATGTCAGCGGAGACGTGATGAAGAAGGCAATTCTGGACTTCTTCCGCACCTAATCCGCTCCCGTAAACCGAAGAGCGCGTGGAGGTTTCCTCTGCGCGCTCTTTACAAATTGGACCTTAGTCATCGACCCCATACCAAAACAGTAACGCGCCTCCGCTATTTACCCGAGTAGAAATTCTGAAGCGCTGGGTTACACTTGGGCATGTTGAGTCATCCCACTGGTAGGAGTAGCACTATTCCTCACATGATGCGTCGAATCTCTGCCACTCTAATCTTCCTCTTTGCGCTGGGATTGGCTTTTGCCTCGGCTGCGACGATTCGTTCACCGTACCGGACTCCCCGGCGTGCCCTTCATCACCCTCGCGTCGCGCATTGGAATCCTGTGCTGCGCGGCTCGCATGACTCCATGCTGCGCCAGAATGAAGAGATCGACCGCCTCAAACTTACCCGGATCAACGATGACCAGCAGCTCGAAGACCTCGAACTGCGCGGCGAGTTGGTAAGCATTCACGAATCAAAGGCAATGTTGATTGCCCCGAACATTGAGATGAACCGTCGCTTCTGCCGTCCGTGGACCCGCGCCTTTCTGGAAGATCTCAGCCAGGCCTTCTACACGCAGTTTCATCAGCCTATTCAGTTGACGTCCGCGGTCCGTACGGTGGACCAGCAGGCTCGTCTTCAGCGCTGGAATCACAACGCCGCCCCGATTGACGGGGACACCGCTTCTTCGCACCTAGCCGGCCTCACCATTGATATCGGCAAGCGTCCCATGTCGATCAGGCAGCGCGCTTGGTTTGATCAGTATGTGCTCAAACTTCAGCAACTCGGCCTGGTAGAAGCCGCCGAGGAGCGCCGTCAGGCCTGCTACCACATCATGGTCAGCAATCGCTATGACGATTACCGCGATGCTCCTGTCGATTTCAGGGCCAACCGATAACCCAATTCTTCGTCAAAGACAAACCTCTCTTAAACGTCCGGGCATCTTGCCGGACGTTTTCGTTTGGCCCTACCGTGGCGCCGTCCCGCGCTTCGGTATAATCTGAACACTTTGACGGAGACAGGATGAGAACTGAGCTCGTTGTAACTTCTCTCGCCTTACTGCTTGCCGTTTCCGCAGCCGCCCAGCCAGTTTCCAAACCCGGACGCGCCGCCAAGAGTTCCAAAATGACTACCCATCAGGCCGACCCCGCCAAGATCCACAATTCGGCCATCGTGATTGACACTCATGCCGATACGCCCGACCGCTTTGTCGATGACTCCTTTGATCCCGCCACTGACTCGGGAAACGCGCATTGGGACTTTGCCAAAGCCAGAGTCGGGAATCTCGGAGCTGAGTTCTTTTCCATCTGGGTCGATCCGACTGTTTACAAGGACCACTACACGCGGCGCGCGCTTGACATGATCGATTCTGTCCACCAGGCCGCTGAGAAGCATCCCCGGGATCTGGTGATGGCCAACTCCGTCAAAGACATCCTGGAGGCCCGCAGTGGCCCGCACAAGCGCATAGCGGCCCTGATTGGCGTCGAGGGCGGACAT
>Ga0302320_10001514_pt1 | contig 55758 bp, 48 predicted proteins | sample Bog_T0_3_FD_202130 | JGI IMG/M metagenome (GOLD analysis project Ga0302320, IMG submission 202130) | Peat permafrost microbial communities from Stordalen Mire near Abisko, Sweden - Bog_T0_3 | ecosystem: Environmental > Terrestrial > Soil > Wetlands > Peat | place: Sweden: Abisko, Stordalen Mire...
AGCCGATTCCCGATTGGCGGCGCAGTACGGCGCATCGGTCGCGGTGTTCGGCTCCGCTGCCGAAAAAGTCCTTTGCGATTCCGTAGCCGTTGCAGCGGGCGGCCGGAGTTTCGCGGGAGAGACCAGCTTGCGCGATTTCATCGATATGGCTGCCGCCTGCCATCTCTTTCTGACCAACGATTCCGGCGCCATGCACATCGCCGCGGCAACGGGCGTCCCCTCCATCACCGTTTTCGGCCCGACAGACGAAACGGCAACCGGTCCCCTGGGCGACCAGGCGGTGCGTCTGCGCCACCCCGTTGAATGCGCCCCCTGCATGCGTCGCGAGTGCCCTATCGATCATCGCTGTATGACTCGGGTCACGGCGGACGATGTGATCCTCGCCGCCGCCAAAATCCTCCCCCTCGGGGATTGATAGACTACAGCTTTGCCGATCAAAAGCATTCTTGTAGTACGTCTGGGCGCCATGGGTGACATCATCCACGCGCTCCCCGGCGCGGCTTCTCTGAAACACAGCTTTCCGGCGGCGCGGTTAACCTGGGTAGTCGAAGAAAAATGGGTGCCTTTGCTTGAGGGCAATGGTTTTGTGGACCGCATTGCCGTGTTCCGGCGCGATGATCCTCGAACCTGGCGCGCCACCCGCCGGGAATTACGCAGCGAACACTACGATCTGGCGGTCGACTTTCAGGGGCTGATCAAGTCAGCTTTGGTGGCTCATGCCGCTCGGCCCGAGCGCATTGCCGGATTTGCCTCCGGCGTAGTGCGCGAACGCGCGGCGGGCTTCTTTTATTCCTCGCGGATTGGCTCTGCTTCATTACACGTCGTCGATCAAGCTTTGGATCTGGCAGCCGGCGCGGGCGCTTCCAATCTACTCAAGGCTTTCCTGCTGCCCCCCGGCGTTCCCGAAGGCGAGCTTCCTGCCGGTCCGTTTGTGCTGGCGAATCCCACCGCCGGTTGGGTTTCGAAGCAATGGCCTCTCGAATACTATGAGCAACTGGCCGTAATGCTCCGAGAGAAGCTCAGCATGTCCCTCGTGCTGAGTGGTGCGCCCGGATCGGTTCCCACAGTTCCCGGAACACTGCGTCATGAGAGTGGAGTCGCGGGGCTGATATACGCGACGCGGCGCGCCAGCCTGGTGGTTGGTGTCGACAGCGGCCCCCTCCATCTCGCCGCCGCGCTGAACAAATCGGGAGCGGCGATTTACGGACCGACTGACCCTGTCCGCAACGGCCCCTATGGCGGTGATTTTGAGGTGCTTCGAATCCCCGGCGTGCGAACGACACACCGCCGCGGTACGTCGATCGATGCTTCCATGCGTGCCATTCGCCCGGAAGAGGTATTTGCTGCTCTGGCAGCGCGCGTAGGTTGTCCTGCCTGATGGCTGCCGCCAGCCCTGTGCGCCGTCACATATTTCCCAAAGCCTGGGCCGATCGGGTCGCGCGACTGCGGGTAGCCGCTGGCTTCGTGATGGTGCTCGCTTTTGCGTGGTTTTCGCACCCGAATCTTGCCTCACTTGCCATCGGTCTCCCGCTTTCTCTGTTGGGATTGGCGCTACGCGCATGGGCCGCGGGACATCTCGCCAAGAATCAGCGCCTCGCAACCTCCGGACCCTACTCCTGGACGCGCAATCCGCTTTATCTCGGCACGCTGATAACTGCTCTCGGTTTTGCCGCCGCCGGACGCAGCCTCGGCCTCGCCTTTCTTTTCGGGCTGCTCTTCGTTCTGGTTTACCTGCCCGCGATCGAACTGGAAGAACAGCACCTTTCCGCCATTCTGCCAGGGTATGCGGCCTTCGCAAGACGCGTCCCCCTGCTCATTCCGAGTTGGCCCAAAGAGCCCGGTCCGGACCATTTTTCCGCGGCCCTTTACCGCAAGAATCGCGAATACGAAGCCCTGTTGGGATGGTTGGCCGGCGCCGTCTGGCTTTTCGTCAAAGCCCGCTGGTTTTAACCAGTCGCATTTTTCGTGCCGATTGCCAGAATGGTTTCAAACGCAGGCGCCTGTTTTTCCTGATCTACGATCCAGCTATGAATGCAATCAAAGCCGGCCTGTTCCAGGAACCCTCTCAGTTCGGACTCGGAGAACCCCAGCCATGTGTCCGCATAAAGCTCACGGGCTTCTTCGAAGTGGTGCCGTTTGAGATCGAGAATAGCAATCCTGCCGCCAGGCTTTAGAATGCCCCAGGCGGCGTCGACTGCGCTTTGGGGATGCAGTGCGTGGTGCAGGCTCTGGCTGAAGATGGCGAGGTCGAGACTCGCAGCGTCGATTGGCGGAGACTCGAGATCGCCCAACCGGTACTCCAGATTTTCGATGCCGTTTTCGCGGGCCAGCCGGGCGCCGAATTCCACCATTTTGGGTGAACTATCCACGGCGATCACCCGCTCTGCTCTCTGGGCGAGAAGTTGCGACAGCGTGCCTTCGCCCGCGCCCAGGTCTCCAATGGTCATCAGCGGCATCAATTGCAGCAGAGTCTCGGCCAGAGCTTTCCAGGAACGGCCGGGTACGTAATTCCGGCCGAAACGCCCCGCCAACTCATCGAAATAGCCGCGTACTTTGTCCCGCCTCTTCTCGAGGACTAACTCCAGTGCCCGCTGGTCAAGAGCCGCCTCCGGTATCTCCGCCGCGGCCTCGCGCAGCAGCACAGGCATACGTGGATCCTTCAAACGGTACAGGCTCTTCTTGCCCTGCTTGCGATCCTCCACCAGACCCGCCTGCCGCAATTGCGCGAGATGCGTGGAAATCCGGCTCTGCCCCACCGACAGAATCTCCTGGAGTTCCGCCACCGACAGTTCTTCGCGCTCCAGAAGCAGCAGGAGACGGACCCGGTTCGGGTCAGCCAACAATTGAAGCGAGCGCAGAAACGATCCCAATTTGCTAATATATCAACATATCAAGATTTATAGATATCACTGAAAAGACATCAGGAGAAAACCCTTTGAGCACAGCCACATTGCCGCAAACCGCCACGGACTTCAAAGTCGCCGATATGAAATTGGCCGAGTGGGGCCGCAAAGAGATTACGATCGCCGAGCAGGAAATGCCGGGGTTGATGGCCATCCGCCGCAAACATTCCAAAACGAAGCCACTCGCCGGAGTGCGTGTCACCGGGTCGCTTCACATGACGATCCAGACCGCCGTTCTGATCGAGACCTTGATAGACCTCGGCGCCAGCGTGCGCTGGGCCAGTTGCAACATCTTCTCGACGCAGGACCACGCTGCCGCTGCCATCGCCGCCGCCGGCATCCCCGTGTTCGCGTGGAAAGGTGAAACGCTCGAAGAATACTGGTGGTGCACCGATCAGGCTCTGCGGCACCCCGGCGGACTTGGACCGGAACTGATTGTCGATGACGGTGGCGATGCCACGCTGTTTATCCACAAAGGTTACGAGCTCGAAAACGGCAGCGGCTGGGTGAACACCGCGTCGGACAGCAAAGAAGAGCAGGTGATCAAAGACCTGTTGAAGAAGGTCTACGCGGAAGACAAAACCCGTTGGCACAATGTCGTAAAAGACTGGAAGGGCGTTTCCGAAGAGACCACCACCGGAGTGCATCGCCTCTATAAGATGCACGAAGCCGGCACATTGCTGGTTCCTGCCGTCAACGTGAACGATTCGGTCACCAAGTCGAAGTTCGACAATCTGTATGGTTGCCGCGAATCTCTCGCCGATGGAATCAAGCGCGCGACCGATGTCATGGTCGCGGGCAAAGTTTGTGTGGTGTGCGGCTACGGCGATGTCGGCAAGGGTTGCGCTCAGTCGTTACGGGGACTCGGTGCACGCGTGATCATCACGGAAATCGATCCGATCAATGCGTTGCAGGCCGCCATGGAAGGCTACGAAGTGACCACCCTCGAAGACACCCTGGGTCGCGGCGATATCTATGTCACGACTACGGGCAATGTTGACGTGATCACGCTCGACCACATGGAACATATGAAGGATCAGGCGATCGTCTGCAACATCGGCCACTTCGACAGCGAGATCCAGATCGAGCGTTTGAATCAGTCAACCGCAAAGAAGATCGAGATCAAACCGCAGGTAGATCAATATACCTTCGCCGGCGGCAACAGCATCTTCGTACTGGCGGAAGGGCGTCTGGTGAATCTCGGCTGCGCCACCGGGCATCCGAGCTTCGTTATGTCCAACAGCTTCTCGAACCAGACGCTGGCACAGCTCGATTTGTGGGCGAAGCGTGACAGCTACAAACCCGGCGTTTATGTTCTGCCCAAGAAGCTGGACGAAGAAGTAGCCCGGCTGCACCTCGAGAAGATCGGCGTGAAGCTGACGACGCTGTCGGCGAAGCAGGCTGAGTATATCGGGGTTCCGGTGGAAGGCCCTTACAAACCGGACCACTATCGTTACTAAAGCGCCGTTACCGGCGGTAGTTCAGAACTCGACGCGATCGCGAATCGCGTCGAGTTTTTTATTGTCGAGGCCATCCACTTTCGCCAGATCGTCCGCGTTCTTGAAGTTGCCGTGAGCCTGCCGGTAAGCCAGCACGGCCTGGGCGTCTTTCTCGCTCAACTGGAGGCTGGTCTGAAGATCTTTGGCCGAAGCCTGGTTCACATTCACCTTGGCGGGAGCCGTCGGTTTGCCGTAGTTCGTCGTGAGGTAGGTGATGATCGAATCGAGTTCATCACCAGAGGCGTCAGCGCCGCGTTCCGCCATCGAATAAACCAGATCCTGCCATTCGGATTTGCTGTAACGAAGGTTCGGAATCGATTCGAGGGTATGACACTGCGTGCAGACCTTTAGGAGGGTCTCGCGCCCGGGCCCGGAAGGGAAGTCCTGCGCCAGCCCTAAGGAAACAAACACCGTCATTCCGGCTAACAGCAATTTCAAAGCCCGTTCTCCTTTACGAATTCCTGCTATCGCAGGTACGAATTCATGTTATCGCAGGAGCGACGGTGTTGAGGTTGTCCGCAGTGCGCGTCAAAACGCTCAGCTCGGAGGTGCGGGCGGTTGGTCAGTCGCGGCCGGTTTCGCGGCTGGCGGTTTGATCGTTTTTACCGGACTGATCAGAATATGCGCGTTGCGGCCTTCCATGCGAGCCGCCCCATCCACGACGCCGAACTGTGTCAGGTCTTCGGCGAAACGCATCAGAAGTTTGCGGCCGAGATCCGTGTGCGCGATTTCGCGCCCTCGAAACTGAACCACGGCTTTGACGCGATTGCCTTCCTGCAGAAACCGAATCGCATGATTCTTTTTGAAGTCGTAGTCATGGTCATCCGTGTTGGGACGGAACTTCAGTTCCTTGACCTGCACCACGTGCTGCTTCTTCCGCGCCTCGTGGGACTTCTTCTTCATTTCGTACTGATAATGCCCGTAATCGATGGCCTTTGCGACAGGCGGCACCGCCGTGGGTGAGACGAGAACGAGATCCAGACCCAACTCCTGAGCACGCCGCAGCGCAGCCTGAGTAGTCATGACTTCAGCCGTGCCGTCGGGAAAGACAGCTCGGACTTCTCTGACACGGATGGATTCGTTGACGTTTTCGCGGCGGTTCGGTTTGCGGGGCGGGAAGTTACGGCCAGGAGTCATGCGTTAAATAAACTGTTCGACAGCATAGTGTAAGTGTACTTGTGGCCCTGCAATTTGTCTACCATCAGGTCGAGCCCGCTTCCCTTGTGCCAGTCGCTCCTTATGGCCCTTGTTTAGCAATCCGACCGCCATAAGCCGTGGGGAAGCTTCCGGAAGAAAATGTTAAAATCCATACGAATGAACGGGGATAAACCGCCCGTCACGCTCTTGCTACAGGCCTGGAAGGACGGTGACAGCTCCGCTCTGGACCAGCTGATCCCACTCGTCTATTCGCAGTTAAAACGGACGGCAGCTGCTTATTTGCGCGGAGAGCCCGACGGCCACACTCTCCAGGCAACCGCCCTCGTTCACGAAGCCTATCTGCGGCTGGCAGGCACCAGCGATCCTGATTTCCGTAACAGCGCCCATTTCCGTTTTGTGGCCGCGCGTATTATGCGCCAGATTCTGGTCGACCATGCCCGGGCGCGCCACGCGGAAAAGCGGAATGGCGGGTTACGTGTCGAACTCGACGAATCGCTCGGTTTTACCCTGGAACGAGCCGCGACACTGGTCGCGCTCGACGATGCCCTCGCCGATCTGGAACGGCAGGACGCCGTCAAGGCCCGGATCATCGAGCTGAAGTACTTTGGCGGTCTTACTGCCGAAGAAATGGCAGGGGCCCTCGAAATTTCACTGAACCAGGCTAACTGGCAAATCCGTACCGCTCAGGCGTGGCTTCGCCGGACACTGGAGTCGGCCACTCCAAATTGCGCCGCTGAATCCGTTTAACAGTTATTAGGAGTATTGCGTGCGAAATCCCCTTACCCCGGATCGCTGGACGAAGGTTGAGAATCTCTTCATCGAAGCGGCTCAGTTGCCGCCGGAGGAGCGTGGCCGTTTCGTTTGGGCCGAGTGCGGTGGAGACGAAGAGCTTCTGAATGAGGTTCTTTCGCTGCTCCGGTATGACACGCGGGAGCCGTGCGTGCTGGACGCAATCCAGGCCGGCGCTAGCAGCCTACTCGCTGGACCTTCTTTTGAGGGGACGATGCTCGGCCCCTGGCGGATCGAGCGGGAACTGGGGCGCGGCGGCATGTCTGTCGTGTTTCTGGCCGTCCGGGCGGACGGTCAGTTCGCAAAACGGGTGGCGATCAAGCTTATCAAGCGCGGCATGGATACGTCGGCTGTGGTGGATCGTCTTCGCCGCGAGCGGCGTATCCTGGCCGCGCTCGATCACCCTTCGATCGCGCGGCTACTCGATGGCGGAACCACCTCGGATGGCCTGCCGTACATCGTGATGGAGTACGTCGAGGGGCTGCCCATCGACAAATGGTGCGATGCCCAGAGGCTGGGCGTCGAGCAGCGCTGCGAACTGATCGGCAAGGTGTGCGATGCGGTGGCTTACGCGCATCGCGGTCTGGTGATTCACCGCGATTTGAAGCCGGGCAACATTCTGGTGGGGGACGACGGAAATCCGAAGCTGCTCGACTTCGGCATTGCGAAACTTTTGGGCGGCGAACAGGAAGGTGCAGGGGGCCCGGAAACCAGAGGGCCCATGCGGCTCCTGACGCCCGAATACGCCAGCCCCGAACAACTCAGTGGCACCGCCGTTGGCACCGCGACCGATGTCTATTCGCTGGGCGTTGTGCTGTTCGAGCTACTGACCGGTCAAAGACCGGGGCCCGCGCCTGACAAAGCCAGTGCAGCAGCACTCCGAAGCGGCAAGGGTCACCGATGGTCGCGCCGTCTCCGCGGCGACCTGGACAACATTCTGCAGATGGCGCTGCGTCCCGACCCGGAGCGACGGTATCTGTCTGTAGGGTTGCTGCAGGCCGATCTTCGGCTCCATCTCTCGGGCATGCCGGTTGCGGCCTGCGAAGAAACGGTACTCTATCGATCGGGTAAGTTTGTACGGCGACATCAGGCTGGAGTCTTTGCCGCCGCTCTGATCGCCATGAGCCTTGTGGCTGGCATGGCATCCACTCTTTGGCAGGCGCATCGGACCGAAGTTCAACGTCAGCTGGCCGAGAAGCGCCGGTTGGATGCGGAACATGAGGCTGTGCGGCTGGCAGTAGCGGAACGGCGTGCCGAGGGTGAACATGCCGAAGCCGACAGCCAGCGGGCATTGGCGGAACGCCGCTTCACGGAAGTGCGCGAATTGGCCAGCAAATTCATGTTCGATTTTCACGACGCTATCGCCTCGCTGCCGGGCACGATTCCGGCGCGCAAAATGGTGGTGGAAACCGGCATCCGGTATTACGGTTCCCTGCTTAAAGATGCGGGGACTAACCGCGATCTGCTGGAAGAAATCGCGCGCGGCTACGATCGGCTGGGCGATGCCCAGGGCAACCCGTTTCATGCCAACCTGGGAGATTTTGCCGGCGCCGCCGAAAGTTACCGGAAGGCGCTTGCGATACGCGGGGAAGTCTCCGATCCGTCGGAGGACTTTCTTCGTGACCGCGTGAGCGCCGCGGTGCGCCGCGGACAACTCCCGCTTATCAAAGGCGATCTGCAGACTGCGCAGCATGAGTTCGAGAACGCGATCGCGCTGGGGACGCACGGACCGCAGGCCGGCGCGTACGAAGTGCGCGAAGCAGTTGCCAATGCATGGAGCGCACTGGGTGACGTAAAGTTGCGCGTCGGCGTATACAGCGACTGCATCCCACCCTATACAAAGGTGCTGGATATCTGGACTGGCCTGGTGCGACAGAACCGGGATCCGGCTTCCGAACGCAGCGGACTCAGCCTCGCTCACACCAAACTGGGTGACGCGTGGTCCCGTATGGGCCGAAATGAAGAAGCGCTGCAGAACCTCTCAATCGCCGTAAGCATTGACAAACAGCTCCTGGCCGATTCACCCAATAGTCTTCCGCGGCTGCGCAAGCTTTACATCGATTACCTGATTATGGGATTGATTTTCCGCTCCGTGGGGCCGGAAGTCACGTTCGACAGTGCATACAATGGCGACACTACTCTACAGTCCGCCGTGGACATCGTCGATCGGATGGCGGCCTCGGACCCAGACAATTCAGCCCGCCTCGTGGATGTCTTTACCGCCCATTCGATGCTCGGCGACTGGCTGCGCAGGCGCAAAGATCTGGACGGCGCGCTGCTTCACGACCGCCGGGCGCTCGCGGCCGCGGAACGGAACCTCGCAGCGGCTGGGGCCGGTCTCGATCCTTTGGAAGGGTTGCTTCAGTGCCGCCTCCGGTTGGGGGAGGCCCTCGCTGAATCCGGGAAATTCGATGAAGCGATGGATTACTTCGGCAAGGCCGGGGAATCCCTCGAAGCCATAGAAAAACAGAATCCCGGCATTGCACGTGTCGAAGAACGGCGCGGGGAACTCGCAGGCTCCAAAGCGGTAGCCTACGACCACTTTAAAAAATGGGACCAGGCGATCGAGAGTTTCAACACGGCGATCGCGGTGGAAGAAGGTCGCACCAGGCGAGAGCCGGACGACCTCCAGGCGCGGAGGGAATTAGCCGATTATTACGGAAAACAGGCGGCCGACTACGCGGCGGTCGGGCAGACCGCGGGCGCCTTGAAGGCCATGCAATCGGCAGTCGACGCACTCGGGGAAATCGCAACAAAACGGTCGCTGACCGCCGAGGAAGAACAGATTCGTAAGGACGATCTGGCGGCTCTCGAAGGCTGGCGACTGAGGTAGGAAATCCAGTCCTTTCGGAGCCCTGCGCCAACCTCTGCGTGATAAAGGCTCAGCTTCTGTTCAGACACGGTTTAACACCTGACGGATTTTCCGCCCCAGCGAATCGGCCGAAAACGGTTTTTGCAGGAATTCTGCATTCAGTGCGTGCAAATCGGGCGACTCAGGCTGCTCCGTATACCCTGAGATCAGCAGGACCTTCAGCCCCGGATTACCGGCCCGCAGACGCTTCGCCAGCGCTGGGCCGGTGGCCGCGTCGGCAATCAACAGGTCGAAACGCGGAGACGTGCGGGTGATGTGGTCCGCTTCTATCTCGTCGGAAGCCAGCGAAACCTGGTAGCCCTGGCGCTCCAGCAAATCGCGGCTCAACTCCCGAATCAACGGCTGATCGTCCACCAGCAGGATCGTTTCGCGAACCGCGGGAACCCCCGGTGCCACGCCTGACGCAACCGACTGGGGAGCGCGCGGCAGATAGCAGGACAAAGTCAAATATCCCTCGGGTGACACACCTGAGTACGTGAAACCGCCGCATTGGGAAGCCACGACATTGATGGAGGGCGCCCACATTTCCCTCGAAAATCCCCTGTCGCCTGCGCCTGTCTCGGATTCCGATTTCCCCGGCGCCAAAGCATCGGGAACAACTGAAAGCGCCGTATAGGGACCGGGCTGGGCCCCTTCGATGTTATGACAGAAAGCCGCATCTGCTTCCACCGGGCGCGCGGTTAGCCGGAGGCACAAAACGGAAGGAAAGTTCCGCCGCGCTCCCGCCAGCAACTCAGCCAGAACGCGGTCGATCTGGCCACGGCTGGCGTAGACGGCGCGGCATTCCGGATCGCAGGATGCGCGCAACTCGACAGGCGGGTTGCCGGCAGCTTGCGCGGTTTGTTCGAAATCAGCCAGCACGCTATCCAGATCGAGCACTTCTATTTCAGGCCTGCGCCTGCTGAACTCGAGCAGTTGGCGAGTCAGACCGGTGGCTCTTTGCGCCGCATCCAGTACCTGCTCTGTATGGAGCCGGGCAGGGTGCGTGCCTTCCAGTTCAGAAACGGCCAACTGGGCATGGCCTGTGATGACCGTGAGTACATTGTCGAAATCGTGGGCGATCCCCGCCGCGAGACTACCCAGCGCTTCCACTCGCTGGGCTCGGCGCAACTGATCTTCCATGCGCAGCCGCGATGTGATATCGCTCAGCGTTCCTTCGTAGTAAAGGATTGCGCCATTTTCATCGCGCACAACCCGCGCGTTTTCGAGAACAGTGATGATACGCCCATCGCGGCAGCGCAGCTGGTATTCCACATTCTGAAATCCACCTTCGCGCTCAAGGTGTTCCAGAAGCCGCGGCCGAACCGTGGGGTCGACATAGAAGTCGCGCGATATATTTATATCCCCGAGCTGGTCGGCGTTATCGAGTCCCAGCATATTGAGCAGCATGGGGTTGGCCGCGAGGATTCGTCCGTCCGGGGTGCTCTGGTAAACACCCTCGAGCACTCCTTCGAAGAGATTTCGAAAACGGGCTTCGGAGCGCCTCAATTCATGCTCAGCGCGCTTGCGTTCCGTGATGTCGGTCATCATCGAAAGAATGGAGAGAACCGGACCGGTCGCCGAATTCTGGTGAGCCCCGGTCTCTGGCGAGAACAGATTGGAACTGGCAAGTACCCATACTTCGGTGCCGTTTTTTCGGCGCAGTCTGCGGTCGAAAGGTTCGTTCTTTCCGGTGCGAATCGCTTCTTCGCGGATGCGTTCGATGGCGCGGTCCGACGGGAATACATAATCGCTGCAGGGGCTGCCGATAATATCGTCCACGGAACTGCCGAGTAACGCGGCGATTCGCGCATTGGCCCACATAATTGTTCCTGCCGGGTCACAAACCCAAATTCCTTCTGAAGCGGTGTCGAACAAACCTCGATGCCAGGCTTCACTTCGCGCCGCGTCGCGCGCCAGGTGGAGCATGCGTTCGCTTCCGAAGCTGAGAAGGAACCCCTCGGCGAGCAGCATTCCTGAGCGAATCACCTCATTGGAAAGATTTCGGCCCGCATGATGCAAATCGAATACTGACCATGCGGTGAGAAGAAGAGTGGAGAAGATACAAGGTCCCGCACCGGCCCACGCGGCGCTGGCGATGAGGGCGCCGAAGGCCGGCAGAAATGGATAGATGGGCTGTTGGGTGGTACGGTCTACGAGAAACTCTACGACCACCGACAGAACGGATACAGCAAGCGCCAGGGAATAACGCGCCGTCGTTGACCAGCGCTCAATTCCTTGCGTTCGCTTATGCTCGGCTGAGTTCGTCAATGCGCAGGTTCGCCCAATTCATCCTAGTCGATAACCTGATCAGCGCCTAAAATGGAAAACGTCGAGCGGCGCTGGGGCTGGAGGAAGATTTACTGGCGGGACCCGGGCCTTCGGAATCCGAATAGCGTCCCGCGCCCATCGTATTGAAGTTCACTTCAGCGGCGTCAAACACCAGCGGTCGATCCAGAACCATTTCGATGGTGCTGCCTTTGGCCAGTATTGCTTCCGGCCCACGAGTCAGAAGAACCCCGGCCAGACCGGCGGCCGCGCCGGCCGCGCTTCCGACTCCGGCGCCCAGACCGGCATGTCCCGCGGCTGCGCCAGCGACGGCGCCGATAGAAGCACCTGTAGCGGCCGTCTCACCGACTATGCGGGCGTCTCCCCCTTTATTGGAATCGCCCTGAATCATGCCTTCTTTCTTATCGAGACGCTCATCGCCGCGTGCATCGACCGATCCGAGGCGCGAGCGAAATTCCCGCGTGACGCCATTGGGCAGCGTAATGGAATCAAATCGTACGTAGAGCTCACCACGGCCTTTCACGCGGCCCGGCCGTTTTACTTCCGTGACTGTTCCTGTAACATAACTGCCGGGCGGAATGACAATGTGGTTCTCGATCACGATGGGGAACACGGTTTCCAGGTAAATGCGATCTCCGGCAACCGAGTGTTTTGTGCTCACGCTGTTGATTAAGCCGAGCGCGATGCGGGTGCCGGTGACAACCGTGTAACGGGAGGCGGAGTTGGCGGGGACTACGGATGCGCCTGGGCTCTGGGTCTGGTTATTGGCCGGGCTGGAAACTTGATTTAGTGTTTGGCCAAATGACGGCGGCGCCAACACCAACACTCCTGATAAAACCGCTGCGCCGGCTGCAATGCGTCGTAACATTTCGACTCCTGTCGTTACTCCCGATCGTCAATCCTGATCGTCAATCCTGATCCTGCCCCTCTATTGTACGGTCAACGCGGCCCGGCCGCTTTCGGTTGCACGGCCCTGGTGTTTAAACCCCTGCGTGCTCAGAAAGTTGGCAGGTACAGGCCTGCCGGGCTGACCTGAGCTCCCATCCCGATCTGCACCGAAGGGTTAGACGGTAGCGGACTCGGTAAGCGGATATTGATCTGGTAAAGCCCGGCGAATCCCGGAGTAACTCCCGCATAGTAGATGTTGCGCGGGTCGCTCGGCACGCCGTTAAACAGGACCTGTAGCTGAGAGATGTAAAGAAGGGTAGCCGCCCGCGTCACCAGCTCTCCGGTGAGGATGTCGGGACTGGTTCGTCCCAATCCCGCGGCGTAGAACACCACAATCTCGCCGGCGGATGCCGGTGAGGAAGGGCTTACCAGGCTGCCATCCACGTGGGTGGCAATCGCGAGATTGACGTTCCATGTAAAGAATGAAGGCGAAGCCAGCACAAGGGGTACGGTTATTACCGGTCCGGCGAGATTTTGGCGCAACACGAAGAGGGTCGCCGTATTTCCCGTGATGTTATAGGGAATCAGGAAGTTAATCTGTCCAGGAGAGACAAACAGAAGCGGTACCGGGATGTAATCGACAACCACGCTGACACCTTCGAGTTCGAGGGGCAACTCGCCTCCGCTCAGATCTTCCGGACCCAGACTGTGGGTGTTGAAGGAGAGATTGGCTCCATAGAGTGTCGCGATGGAATTCGGCGACAGCGGCTCAGACACCTGGGCAGCTGCCTGCACCAGTCCCGCGGCGGAATAAGCCGGAGCCGCGGTATTCCCCGTAACATCGCCCGTCAGATCACCGCGCGTGACGACCTGAAGCACCCCTATCAGGGCGACAACGACGAGCAGCGATCTGAAGCGAACTCCTGGCATATACGCGCGAACCTACACGTTCCGACGCTATATTTTCCCGCGCCTGGAGCGCGAAGTCTGTATCTCCCCGGGCAAGGTGGATATAGACCGTGCCCGGTTATTGGTGAACGGTGATGTATCCAGTGAAGGACTGGGTGCCGTTCACGTTGAGAACGACGGCCAGATCTCCATTGGGAGCTGACGGTGGGATCGTGAGGTTTACCTGATAAAACTCGCAGAAGCCGATAGCGAGTCCGGCATACGCTACAGTCGCCGGAATTCCTCCTACGGTGGCAATCGGCGTAGGTACCAGGTTGTTGGCAGCCGTGGTCTCGATCCCCGGCGGAATGGCCGGTGTTGTGGGCCCGAAACCAGTGCCATAGAGGATGATGATTTCCCCCGGTTTGGCCGGAGTAGTCGGGGGCGAATTGCCGAAGAGTCCCACGCTTCCGACGTCGCTGTAATCCGCACTATGCTGAGCAATCAGATACTTCAGGCTGTTGGGACTCGGCAAAGTCCAGAAGAAGAACGAAGGATCGATGTTCTGCAGCGTGATGTTGAACGCCGTACTGGCCTGGCCGCTCACTGTCACGATAACCGGGATGCCATTGCCCGTTGCCGTAATAGCGGGCGCCACGACGTTGAGTTGGCCCGGGCTGGCGTATTCGATATACGCATTGGCCCCGCCGATCGTCACGGTCGCACCTGCCAGAGACGTGGGGGCCGCTCCGTTTACCACGGAAGAACTCCAGTCGGTGGTGCCGGTCGAGAGATTACTCCCGAAAATACTCAGGTAAGTCGACGCCGCCATTGTGGACTGGAATGTCGCGCCATTGAGTACCCCCGTAATCTGCGGTGGGGGAGCCGCGGCAACGGGAGTCAGCGTATAGGTATTGGTGTAGATGTGGTCGCCACCTGTGGTCTGGCCGGCATCATCCGTTCCGTCGCCGTTAGCGGCATTCCCCGACATGTAAATCACTATGTTGCCGACGTTGGTGGATGGCGGCGTCCAGTTGAATGTAAAAGTGGCCGAACCGGTCTGCCCATTGCGTGTTCCCAGCGCCGTGTGCTCGATGTATTGGAGCGGATTAGAAGCGTTGCCCGTACAGCCGTTGCCGAACAGTTCGGTAAACAGGTTGGATGGGGCGCACACCAATTGCGTATATCCATCGGACCCTGGAGTAAAAGCACCAGCCTGACTACCGGATTGGCTCGACTGGCGGGCTGTGAGCTGGAAGCCCCAGCGTTTTTGCACCGAGTCCGCAACCGTAACCACCAATTGCTGCGCCACACCCGGCGTATAGCTCAGCCCGTTGGGAAACGCCGCCGAAACCGTACCGGTGCCTTTACCCCCTCCATGGCATGCCGTGCATGTTCCGAACTCGCCGGGAACGTTGGAGTAACCCGCGTCCGGACCTTCGCTGTAAGCGAACATTACTGCCGGAACCATCAGTGCTGCCAACCATATAAATCGAGACATGACCTGAACCTCTAACCCGGCACCCGCACCAGCCACTCGCGGTTCGGGTTATCTGATGCAGATTTAACAGAATCCAGCTGCTGCCAGGGCCTTCTTCGTGATCGTAGTCAGGGGGATCTGGGCTATTTGCGTCAACTCGACCCATCGGCCCTGCTTCACTTTCGAGATCGCCGACTCCCAGACTGTTACCTCGAAAATATCGTTGACGATGCGGTGCCGAAACTCACATATCGGCTGCGATTTGCACTTTGCCGCCCCGCTTTTTTCGGGCAATTCCCAAAAACCGGCGAGCCTCCGCTCCCCTTCCGATCGGTGGACCAGATAAATAGAATCCGCACGCCGCAGCACTTTAGCACGCCGCACCAGGAGCAGATCGAGCCGGACAATCGTGGGCTGCGGCTTCGGACGCCGAATCGGGAGCCGGCGTTCCGTTCCGGCATTTCGCGCCGCGCAGAACTTTGCCACCGGACACCCCGGACATTGCGGCGTTCGGGGAACGCACACCGTCGCGCCGAGTTCCATCATGGCCTGATTGAAGTCTCCCGGCCGCCGCGGATCGAGCAACTCCTGAGCCTGAGAAGCGAAATCGGCGCGCGCCGTAGCCGCGGAAATGTCCGTCGCATTGTTAGTCAGTCGGCTGATCACGCGAATCACGTTGCCGTCAACCGCCGCATGGGGAAGCTCCAGCGCAATGCTGGCAAGAGCGCCGGCTGTGTAGGGTCCAATGCCGGGGAGCGCGAGGATGCCCTCATGAGTCGCGGGTATCCCCTCCTTCGCCATCTGCTTTGCCGCCCGATGTACCAGGCGTGCCCGCGAGTAATAGCCGAGTCCGCTCCAGGCATTGAGAACGCTGGGTTCATCGGCCGCAGCCAGCGCCTCGATCGAGGGGAAAAGCTCCAGAAACCTGAGGTAATAAGGGATAACGGCTGCCGCCCGCGTCTGTTGCAGCATGATCTCGGAGATCCAGACCGGATACCAGTCCCGATTGCGTCGCCAGGGAAGATCGCGTTTGCCCGAATCGTACCAGCGCAACAGCGCCTGGCGGAAGCCTGTGCGCATTTTCGCCGCAAAATGGCGAGGCATGGCGGGACGGGAAACCGAGCTCAGTTCGGAAGCACGGCTCAGTTCGGAAGAACCGCTCAGTTCGGCAACACGGCTCAGTTCGGCAACACGGCTCAGTTCGGCAACACGGCTCAATTCGGCAACACCTCGATGAATTCAGCGATCACCCGGTAATTCGATTCGAACTCGCTGCCTTCCAGATCGAAGGCTTCGAATTCCGGATTGATCGGTTCGAGACGGATGCGTCCCTCGCGAAGTCCGCCAGCCCCGACGGCAGGTCCCACCCGCGTATAGCGTTTAACCGTATAACGCGCCGAAAAATCGGTCTCGCCGAGTTTCTCGACCAGCACTCTCTTACCGACCCGGGATCCGGGCGCAAGGTAGCGAAACACGCAGAGGCTGCCATCGGGAATCAACGGTTCCATCGACCGTCCCACTACGTGCGCGACGAACATGTTGTCCGTCAGGCGAAGGCGCGGCAGAAGGTGGGCCACGCGAATCCACTCGTCGTCAGAAGCAGACACTTCCATGCCTTCGCCAAACTTAGTCGCGGCGGCTCGCAGGCTGTAAAGCGGCAGGTGCGTCTCATACTTCCGCACCCGGGAATCGATGTGCTGACTGAACAAACGATCGGCGGCGGCTTGCGCACTGCCCGAATACGCGATGGCCGTCCGATCCGAGATCCGTAGAAAGTGAGAGAGGCTGTCTTCGAGAGACGCGAGCAAAACCTCAGCGCCCTGCTCATTAGCCTTCATCGTCAGGTCTTCCGCCAGCAGCGCCAGAACGTCGGCTTCTTCTTCGTTCAGGTCCTGTGGCAGATCAGCGGAAGGCAGAAAAGTGAGGCCAAACTCCCCGGGATTTTCACCAGCCAGAAGAATGCCCAGCGGTAAGGGCGCGTGACCCGGCGGCATCGCTTCGATGAGCGACCACACACCCTGCCGGAGGGCAGAGGACGGGCGTGCGTCGATCGGGATAACAGCCGCAGGCACGTTGAGGGGGAACCTGTTGGCTATAGTACCAGGCCGGGCGCCCTCGCAGTGTATTACCACGCGAGAAGGGGGCGTAGCCTTTATCGGACACCTTTATCGGACTTCGGTGAACGGGTAATATCCGTTGCGATAACGGATCGTCACATCCGGAAGGTTGACCGCTACCTTGATACGGCGGAACTGCCGGTTATCCGGAACATTGCCCGTATCCGGCGTGTAGCGAATGATGTATTGGGTGGTGATTTCACCCGAGAGACTGGCTACCGAGCGGAAGATGGCGCTGGAGATTTCGGCGGAATAGGCTCCCGTGCCGACGATGAGAGCGAAATTGCCCGCATCCTGCGGCGTCGAAAGCATGCCGTTGATGTCTTTGTAGCCATTGTTCAGCGGAGTTTCCACCTTGCCGCCGGTCTCCGCCGTCAACTGTTCCAGATCCTCTTCGCCTTCCGCATGCATGCCGAAAGCAACGCTGCTCATGGCGTAGATCGTCACCAGATTGCGCTGCGCGATCTCGATCACTTCCTGGAGAGACTTTTTGCTGGCCGTGTCGTGACCGTCGCCAATCACTATGAGAACGCGCCGCGGCTCATAGGGTTCGCCCGCCACCGTCTTGCGGTTAGTGCAAGCCATATAAATGGCATCGAACAGGGCCGAGCCGCCGGCCGGCTTGATGCGGCTCATCTTCTGAACCATTTTCTCGGAATCGCTGCTGGTGTCCGCTACCAGCTGAGGTTCGTTTCCGTAGGTGATCAGATAGCCGGAGTACTTCTTGTCTCCCGGCAGAAGGTTGAGCATCAGCTCGGAGGCGGCTTCCTGGTACTTGTCCCAGTGGATCTTCATGCCGTTGCTGGTGTCGATCAGAAAACCGATCACGATGGGCTGCGACTGCTCGTGGCTGAAGAAATCGATCTTCTGCTCTTTGCCTTCATCGAAAATGTGGAAGTCGGACTTCTCAAGGTTGGAGACGAAGCGGCCTTTGGAATCCGTCACGGTCACCGGCACAATAACTTCGTTCACGGCGACCCGTATGGGCGCCTGAGCTTTGGCGAACGGGCCGATTCCGAGCATACTGACGGCAAGCGCCGCCACGCCCAGCGAAACGAAGGACGCGAGCAGCGGTCGGAATCGGATCGGGCGCGACAGCAGGGAAGGCATATAAGTTAAGGTGTCCGAATCCTTATTCTACGACAGCCGCGGGAGAGCCAGAGTAAAGAGCAAAGAGCCGCATTCACGGGAACGAGTGCATGTAGTATGCTTGAGATTCAACTTCCTGCGTTTACGCACCCCTACTTTACGCAGTTAACTGAGGTCCATGCGTATGTCCCGTCAACTCAAGTCGCTGGTATTAACCGGCATCGCTTCGCTTCTGCTTTCGATCCCGGCTATGGCCCAGACCACCTCGGTCGAAGGCATAGTGAAAGGCCCGGATGGTATGCCGGTCGCCAATGCCGTGATCAACTTCGATCGCACAGATATCAAAGGCAATTACAAAGTTAAGACCGACAAAAAAGGTCACTACGGTCACTACGGATTGCCCGCTACGGGCACTTTCGACGTGAGTGTTCTGGTGGACAACAAGGTTCGTGACGTCATGCACGGCGTCCACGGCAAGATGGGCGAACCTACCACGCTCAATTTCGACCTCAAATCCGATCAGGCAGTAGCTGCCGGCGCTCCCACCGCCGAGCAGGAAAAAGGCATGTCGAAGGAAGAGCGCGAGAAGCTGGACAAGGAAACCAAAGGTCGCGAAGCTCAGATCGCCAAGAACAAAGAGCTGAACGATGCCTATACCGCCGGCCGCAACGCCCTCGATGCCAAAATGTATGACGCCGCTATTGAGAACCTGACCAAGGCCGCCGGCATCGACGCCAAACAGGTGGCTATCTGGAGCGGATTGGCCGATGCTTACGTCGGCGCCGCCGGACAGAAGCCGGCGGAAGCCGCGGGTCTTTACGACAAAGCTTTCGACGCTTATAAGAAAGCGCTCGAACTGAAGCCCGACGATGCCGCGTATTACAACAACTACGCGCTGGCGCTGGCCAAAGACAAGAAGATGGAAGAAGCCAAGGTCAATCTGGACAAAGCGGCTCAGCTCGACCCCCCCGGCGCGGGCAAGTACTTTTACAACATGGGCGCCCTGCTCGTGAACAGCGGTCAGAATGAGACGGCCGGAGAAGAGTTCAAGAAGGCGATTGATGCGGATCCCACTTACGCGGAAGCCCAGTATCAGTACGGCCTCTTCCTGACCTCCAAAGCGACCACGGATAAGGCCGGGAAAATTGTAGTCCCGCCTGGCACCATCGAAGCGCTGCAGAAATACCTGGAGTTGAAACCGGACGGTTCGTTCGCGGCTTCCGCCAAAGAACTCATCGCGGGCCTGGGCGGATCGGTGACCACGACCTTCCAGAATCCGAACGCGCCCACTAAAAAGGGCAAGAAATAGAAAGTAGCGGTACGGGGCGCCGGCGCGATTCCGTGCGCCCCACTTCATGTTTGCTTTTATAGAACGGCTGATCCTGCTGGCTGTGGCGATATCCGTCGTCCGGTCGCTTTTACGCTTCGTCTCGACGCTGTGGCGACAGTCATTCTCCCCGCGCCAGACATCCCCCCAACATTCCGGACCCAACCCGCGCGCTCAGGAACCCGCTACCATGCTGCAGTGCGATCCGGTATGCGGCACTTACGTGGCGGTCGATTCCTCGCTCAAGAAAATATCCAACGGAAAAGTTTTCCACTTCTGCTCTCCCGAGTGCCGGGAACGGTTCACCGGCTAGTGGTCACCGCCAAGCCTTGAGCGGTGATGCACGGTAAGACTCGGACGACTCCGTAAGTCGGACGTCTGGTTCGAAATGCCCCCGTTACCGCGCGGTCGTTTTCATAGATTGGATCCCCGCATATCAGCGGAGTGGTGATTCGCTTCCGGCCCATCTCAAGTAAAAAGACCGGCCGGGACGGTTGCAAATCCAGCACCGCAAAATCGATGGGCCGAGGAGCATAGATGGAGCCGATGGAGCCGCGCGGCGCAAAGATCACGGCATCTTCAGGCAGCAATCTGTCCAGCGCACCAAAATCGGCAAACAGAGGCACGGTATGCCGCAGAAACGCTTCTTGTGATTCCATCCCCAGTGTCACTGGAATAAAGATCGCGGCATAGCGAGCCTCGATCGCAAGCCACGGCACAGAGAGAAGCATTGCCAACGTAATCGGCCGTGCAAGCCAACTCCGGGCTCGTTCCGAATTCATCAGAACGGGAATCGCCCCAAGCAAAGCAGCTATCTGAAGTCCACCCATAAAGCGGAGGTTCGCCGGCAGTATGAATGCCAGGAGAATCGACTGAAGGACTAACGCAATCGACAGGGGTCGGATCTTTTGACTGGCAAGAGCGCTTAATGTGAGGCAAATCCCTGCAATAACTGCTGGAGAATACGATTCAAAAGTAATTATGGTTGCGTGCGCCAGGTAGGCAAAGCCACGGTGGTTCAAAGTTCGGGTAGAGGCGAGCTTGCCCAGTGTTTCAGGGCCGAAAAACATTGAGTGAAAAAGCGAGGCAGTGGCAGACCCAAACGGCGAGCCGGTCTTCAGGATGGACCAGATAATGAGCGGTGCGAAGCAAAGGATCCAGGCAGCGAGCGTGACCGAAACCCTGGAAAGACGCCGGTAGCTGTTGCGGCCACAAAATGCAAACGCCGAGATGAAGACGCAAACCGGTACGATGCTCAACTTGGTGGACGCAGCGATGGCGCATGCTACTGCGAGGACAGCGAATCTGGAAAGGCGATGGGCCGTGTCCGATCGTTGTAATGGCTGGAGACTGAGGACTATAGCGATCATCATTGCCAGGTCTCCTAATGCCTGTGAGCCAGCGGATACGTCATTCACCGCCGAATGAAGACCAACTCCGGCTAAGCCCGCGACGAGCAGGCCTACGGATGTACTCCTGGCCAACTGCGTGGCTGCCCCGGCGAGCAGAAGCGTGAGAGCTACCCACATGCCCCAGCTAATGATGTTCGGCGCGTCAGTCCACCCCCACACGCTTGTCAGGCTTTGGCCGATTTCGTACTGGGTTTGAGGAACAATGGACGCTTCCCAGGGTTCTCGATAGGCGCGTAACCCGTCATCCTCTACAATTCGCTTCGGGATCAGCATATGGTAGCGAATTTCATCGATTTTCGTCGACGGAGCCAGGGCAATCAGTAAATTCAATCCAAGGGAAACCGCGATAATTCCGGCCAGCCAGGGTTCGCGCCTGATCTGTCTGACCCATAAGGATGTTTCACTTGCCCGGAGGCATGCTGCACCTCCACAAATGCCTGAAAGAAGCAGAACCAGGGAGAGGATTTTAAGCGCCTGCGTCCCCCCGCCGAATACCAGCACCAGAACGGCGCTGGTGCAGGCAATAGCGATTCCGCTGAGGAGGGCAACCGGAAGGCGCAACCATGCGCGCTCCTCGAAACGGATCATCTGAAGAAACGCCGCGCCCATCCCCAGCGATGCTGTTAGACAGATGAGGCCCTGGGAAAACGTAGCGATAGATCTGTACAAGTTCTTACGTTACTATGCGCCAGCGCGATTGAATCGCCCCGTTTCAGGCAATCGCTTCGTCAGAATGGTACACTCAGTTCGGTCTGCAGGCTGCTCGGCAGACAACTCCTTCCCTTGCGTAGCGTCCAGATAGAAGATCTCTTTTCCGGTCTGACGCGAAATGCCGCGTTTCAGGCGCTCACGGCCCGGATTGCGTCGGCATCATCATCATCCTCATCGTCCTCGTCTTTCGCAGCCCAGACCCTGCGCCTTTCCGGACTTACCCCCACCGCCAAAGCTCTCGCCCTGGCGCTGCTGCATCAAGCCACGCGCCGCCCCATCTTTGTAGTGGTTGACGGCAACAAGCAGGCGGAGACTCTGTTTCCCGCTTTGCGCACATTTGCCGACATGGTGGAACCGGGCAGCGCTCCGCTGTTGTTGCCGGCGCTTGACGTAATTGCGGGACAGAATATGTCACCGCACGCGGAGTTGCTGGCGGCGCGCGCGTCGGCCCTATGCCGTCTCGCCGAGAACAAATTTTCCATAGCGGTGGCCCCGGTGGCGGCCGCGCTCGCGCGCACCGAAGCCCCGGCTTATTACCGGCAGCTCACCCTGCGTCTCAAAGTTCACGACGAAGTGCCCCTGGACGACCTCGCCGTGCACCTCGAAAGCGTCGGTTATGAACGCCGCGATCCCGTCGAACTGGTGGGCGATTATTCGATTCGCGGCGGCATCGTCGATGTCTTCTCGCCGGAGGAAGCGCAGCCGGTCCGCATTGAGTTTTTCGGGGATCAGATCGAATCGATTCGTCGCTTCGATTCCGAGTCGCAGCGCTCCGTTCACAAGCTGAACGAGTGCGTGCTGAATCCGCTGACAGAATTTCAGAAGACCCGCCAGATGCTGGCCGCCATTGCGGAGCGTCTGCGCGAATCTGACATTCGGGCCCGAGACCTGCCCCTCGATGGAGAAGCCTTCGCCGGTTGGGAAACACTCATCCCGGCCGTACGCCCTACACCGTCGTCTCTGCTCGATTTCTTCGAAGACGTCCTCGTCGTAATCGATGAGCCCGAACTCACGCGCAGCGCCGCCGAGCGCCTGCGTGCTCGCATGGACGATGCCTCCCACAGTGAGCTGGTACCGGCAGCTGCCGTGCTGCTTGAGTGGGATGAATTCACCGAACGCGCGGTCCGTTGTGGCTTGCTCGAAATGCGCCAACTCGAGATTGGCGTGGCTTCTGGCTCAGACAGCTTTTACATCCCCACTCGCCCCTCGCTTTCTTTTCATGGCAATCTGCAAATAGCCATCCGCGAGGCTAAGACGCTGCTCGAAGCCGGTACGCGCCTGGCTTTCTTCGCGCCCTCTTCCGGTGAAGTGGAACGGCTCGCTGAGATGTTCGCGGAATACTCCCTGCCGTGCCGCATCGATCTCGGCGGCGAGCGCCTGCCTGAATATCTGCAGCAACGCTTCCAGAAATCGACCGAGGGAATGGCTTCGGTAATCGCCCTGATCCGGGGTGAAATCGCCCGCGGCACGGTGTTCCCGGAAGGCCACCTGGCCCTGTTTGGTTCGGAAGATCTGTTTGAATCTCCCGAGTCTGTAGCCAAGCCGGGGCCGATGCGAGCGGGGGCTTTCTCGGCCGATCAGTTCGATCTCAAACCGGGCGACTATGTAGTCCACGTAGAGCATGGCGTCGGTCAGTTTCTGGGGGTTCGGGAAATCGCTCAGGGTGATGCCAAAGGCGATTACATGCTGATCGAATACTCGGGCGGCAACAAGCTCTACGTGCCCCTCGCGCGCATGGATCTGGTGCAGCGCTTCCGCGGCGAAGGCGAATCCAAACCCTCTCTCGACAGGATGGGTGGGGCGACCTGGACCCGCACACGCACCAAAGTTAAATCCCGCATGCGCGAAATGGCGGAGGAGCTTCTGAAGCTCTACGCGCTGCGCAAAATGGCCGAAGGCTTTGCCTTTTCCACCGACAGCAACTGGCAGCGCGAATTCGAAGACGCCTTCGAGTTCACGGAAACGCGCGATCAGAAATCCGCCGTCGCCGATATCAAGCGCGATATGGAAAACCCGCATCCGATGGATCGTCTGCTCTGCGGAGATGTCGGTTACGGCAAGACGGAAGTCGTCATGCGCGCGGCGTTCAAAGCTCTGGCCGACGGCAAACAGGTGGCGGTGCTGGCTCCCACCACCGTGCTCTGTTTCCAGCATTTCGAGACCTTCAAGAAACGCTTTCAGCCGTTCCCCGTGCGGGTAGAAATGCTGAGTCGATTCCGCACTGCCAAAGAAATTAAGGCGGTGCTCGCCGATCTGAGCGAAGGCAAAGTGGATCTGGTCATCGGCACTCACCGCCTGCTTTCGAAAGACGTGTTATGGAAAGACCTCGGCCTCGTGATCGTCGATGAAGAGCAGCGTTTCGGCGTCCGGCACAAAGAGCGTCTTAAAGAAATCTGCAGCGGTGTCGATTCCATTTCGATGAGCGCCACGCCCATTCCCCGCACTCTCCACATGTCGCTGCTCGGGCTGCGCGACATGTCCGTGATCGAAACTCCGCCCAAAGATCGCCTGGCCATTCATACCGTGGTGGCGCCTTACGCGCTGGATCTGATTCGACCGGCCATCGAACTGGAACTGGGGCGCGGCGGTCAGGTTTATTTCGTTCACAATCGCATCGATTCCATCTGGAGCCGGGCCTCGGAGATTCAGCAGATGTTCCCCGATATCCGCGTCGGCGTGGGTCATGGGCAGATGGGGGAAACCGAACTGGAACGCGTGATGCTGCAGTTCATGCGTCATGAATTCGATGTGTTTGTCTCGACCACGATCGTCGAAAACGGCCTCGACATTCCGCTGGCCAATACGATGGTCATCGAGAACGCCGAACGCTACGGCCTGTCGGAGCTTTATCAGTTACGCGGACGCGTCGGACGCTCCAACCGGCGCGCTTACTGCTACTTGCTCGTCGAGCCCGGTGCGGAACTGACGGAGATTGCGCGCAAGCGTCTGGCAGCGCTGAAAGAATTCAGCGACCTCGGTGCCGGTTTCAAGATTGCCGCGCTCGACCTGGAGTTACGCGGTGCGGGCAACCTTCTGGGTGGTGAACAGCACGGACACATCAACTCTGTCGGCTTCGACATGTATATCCGGATGCTGGAGGATGCCGTGCGTGAACTGCGCGGTGAGGTGCTGCCTCCGGAAATTCATTCTTCGGTTAACCTTGGTCTCGATCTGCGCATCCCTGCCACGTGGATCACGGACGAAAACCAGCGTCTGCGCGCGTATCGCCGGATCGCCCAGGCGGTGGACCCCGAAGAACGCGTCAGAGTGGAACAGGAATTGGCGGATCGCTACGGTCCGGTGCCCGATGACGTGCGGCATCTGCTGTCGTATTCCGGAATTAAAACCGCCGCTGAGAAGATCGGCATCGAAGCGATTGACCGCCGTCCCGGGATGCTGAATGTGAAGTTTCACGACGAGACCCAGGTGGATGGTGCGAGGCTGATGGCATTGGTCGCCAGCGCGCCGGGTGCTCAGTTCACGCCGGCCGGAGTTCTGCGATTGCCGCTAGGGACAGCCAACACCCCCGCCGCGGTGCTGGAATTTATTCAGGAAAAGTTGATCGCACCGCTGAGTTAACTCGGGTTTACCAACTGACACGAACTGATTTCGCCCTTTGAGCTCGCGATACTTTTATGTTGCGGTTCGGGTGTCGTGTTCAACAGGTCAATCGCTGCAATCCTGTTTATTGCGTCGGCAGCCATTGCTGTAGCCCAAAGCAGCCCTGCCTCTCCATCCGAAGCTCTCACTTCTGAGGAACAGCAACAACGCTACGAAAATTGGGCCGTGAACTATAGAAGTGATGACGTGTCAGGAATGAGTCTGCTGGGGCTCAAGCTGGCAGTGACGGCAATCGATGGTGAGGAACTGGAATACAAAAACAGACGCCAGGAAAAAGCAACTCGACATTACTATCTGTTAGGTGTCGGTGGCTCACAATTCGTGCTTAGTGACATTCCCAATTGGGCCATACACCGCGACGGTATGGACCCCGCAAGCGCTCTTAAACTCAAACAGGTCGACGATGCGATCTACAAACTGCCGGATGACCAGTCGGTGCTGCCCCCGGCAGATAGGCGGCTGGTATTTCAGGTGCCGGGTGCAGGTGGAGTCACAGTGCGAGTCTACGACCGAAGGAATTTGCCGAGTGAGATCGTAGCGATTCTCAAAATTCTGGAAATCGCAAGAGCGCCATATCAACTCCCGCCCGCTCCGCACTAGCGCCGATCCGCGATGCCCTTCTCCGGAGCCAGTCCGGTAATCCTTACGCTTCCGTCCGGAAAGTTTGCCTTAATTTCGAGCTCTCCGCCCAGGGCTTTCACGAATTCCGCAAGCGTACTGAGGTACATATCCGTTCGGCGCTCCATCTGGGATATGCCGGATTGATCCTTCTTCAGAATCCGGGCGAGATGCTCCTGGGTAAACTCCCTTGCGGAGCGCAGTTTATGAAACGGCATCTCCTCGATCATTTTTTCCACCCGTTTGTTACTCGCCGCGATCCTGGCCGGCCCCATTGCGGCTTCCAGTTCGCGAAAATTTCTTCGAGGCATTAGATTAATTCTTCTTTCTTAAGCTCAACCAGGTGCTCATCGTAAAGCCGATCCGCTATCGGCACGAACACCTCATACCAGCGGTCATTTCCCGTTTTGTCCCCGCCGATCAGGAGAATCCCCGTGCGCAGCGGATTGAAAGCGTAGAGAATACGGAAAGGTCGGCCCGCGTGCTGTACGCGAAGTTCCCTCATATGCGAATGGATGGAAGAGGCAACTCCGGAAGAATGCGGAAAGCCCAATGACACTCCGTACCGGCGGAGTAATTCGACGCCATCGCGCATACCGTCCTGCTCGTCCCCTGAAAGATCGTTCCACCACTTGCCAAACTCGTTAGTGAATTCGATCTCGACAGCCACAGACTAATTATAATGTAGATATAATATTACGTCGGGATAATAATTAAGTGATTTCCGTTGACAAGTTCAGATCAGCTAATATATGATCCAGCTGTCAGTATCCAGCTGTCAGTTTCATTTCGGACCGCCCAGTAGCCCGGTCCGCCTCCCTCTGGTTCCCGGTTCAGAGCCTCTGCTTTTAAGCGTTGTCTCGTCTTCACGACGCTCCATCCCCAAAATTTACAACCTGAATCTCCGAGGAGACGCTACTCATGCCGCTAACCACCGAAACGACTACTTTCCTTCTGGAAAGAGGCTTTACCCGCCGCCACCTCGGACGCATTTCACGAGTGGTAGCCGCCGGCGCGGCAGGTCTTCCGCTCTTCAGCGAGTTTGCTCAGGCCCAACAGGTCGAGAACCGCATGAACCGCCAGGCCGGTGGTGCGCGGAATATGAACGATCCGGACGCGGTTCGGATCACCTCCAATGAAAATCCGCTGGGGCCCTGCAAAGAGGGACTCGAAGCGTTGATGAAGGTCGCCCCGCTGGGTGGCCGTTACTCGCCTACGGGGGAGAATGCCGATTTTGTGAAGATGATCGCCGAGACCGAAGGCGTCAAGCTGGAATATGTAGCGGCATACCCCGGTTCCAGCATTCCCTTGTTCAACTCTGCCTGCGCCTTCACTTCACCTACGCGTAGCTGGACCATGGGCAACCCCGGTTACAGCAGCGGCGCGCCTAAGTGGCTGGGTTCGAAGACGGTGCAGGTTCCCTTGCGTCCGGATATGTCGCACGACGTGGAAGCCATGATTAAGGCTGACCCCAATGCCGGCGCTTATTACGTCTGCAATCCGAATAACCCCACCGGCACGGTTAATCCGCGCAAAGACATCGAATATTTGCTGGAGCACAAAGCCAAGGACGCGGTAGTCGTAGTGGATGAAGCTTACATTCACTTCACCGACACCGCGCAGATGTGTACGGATCTGGTGGCGAAAGACAAAGACATTGTCGTGCTCCGAACCTTCTCGAAAGCTTACGGGATGGCGGGGCTGCGCGCGGGTGCGGCCATCGGCCGGCCGGATCTGCTCGCCAAAATCCGCGCATACGGTGGCGGCGGCTTCATGCCGATCACAGCTACGGCCTGCGCGGCGGCCAGCATGAGAGTCAAAGGCCTGATGAAGGAACGGCATGACATCAACAAAGCCGCGCGTGACATGGTCTTCGCCAATCTCGACAAGAAGGGCATCAACTTCATTCCGTCGGAAACTAACTTTTTCATGATGACCGTGAAGGGCATGTCGGGCCAGCAGGTGAACGAAGCGATGGCGAAATATAAGGTTTATATTGGCCGCACGTGGCCGGTATGGCCGGAGCGTGTTCGCGTCACGGTAGGCACCATGGCCGAGATGGAGAAGTTCAACGCGGCCCTGGATAAAGTATTGAATTCGTAGCTCTTACCCTAAGTTTGCTCCTCCCGATCGCCCGGTTTAGTTGTCGTAAGTGACAGCTGAACCGGGCGTTTTTTCATATGGAAAGACATAGAATCGGGCCGGTTCATACTATTAAAAATCTGAATAAATAAAACAAGTCCGGCGGATAAAAAAAACGAGCGCTGGATTGATTGACTTCACCTGAGCCTAACCCGTAGCCTAGGTCTTCAAGCCTGTTGGTTTGCGTTCCGCGTTCCCACCGTCTGGGAAGGTTCTGTACCGTGTCGCGGTTCTGCGTTCCGCTCCGTTAGCCTTGCTCTCAGCTCGAGCATCCTGTCACCTGTAGCAGCATTGCTGCTTGTGACTTCTATTTCCGCCTGTGGCGTGATAACGAATTTTTCAGCTTAGGAGCTACAATGCGCGTGAGCAAGATCTCGGTTCTATCGGCAATATGCAGCCTCCTCCTCTCGTCTGGATTGTGGGCGCAGTCATTTCATGGAGGAATTCGCGGTACTGTTACTGACTCAAGCGGTGCTGCCATAGGGGGCGCCAAGGTTACGCTGACGGAGCAGGCTACCGGCATTGCACGATCCGGCGTTTCTGAAGCGGGCGGTGGTTTCGCTTTCCCTGATCTCAACCCCTCTACTTACTCAGTCGCCGTGGAAAAGCCCGGCTTCAAAGTATTGGATAAGCAAAACATTGCCGTAAGTACTCAGGAATTTCTCATTCTCGATCTTAAACTCGAAGTTGGCGACGTCACGCAGAGCGTAAATGTGACCGCCGACGACGTGCCGTTGCTCGAAACCGACAACGCGTCTACAGGGCAGGTGATCGACAACCAGAAACTGGCCGATCTGCCGAACATGGGCCGCAACGCTTTCTATCAGGGCGTTAAGATTTCGCAGAACGTCACTCCGGGCGGCGACCCCAAGTTTAATCGCATGGAAGACCAGTCGGGTTCATCTCAGATCTCAATCGCCGGCGGGCCGATCACCGGTAACAACTATCTGCTCGACGGTATTTCGATTACAGACTCGACTAACCGCGGCGTAATCATCCCATCCATCGAAGCCATTCAGGAAGTCAAACTTCAAATCAACACTTACGATGCGGAGGTAGGGCGTACCGGTGGCGGAACTTTCAACTTGTACCTGAAGTCGGGCACCAACATGCTGCACGGTGCTGCCTTCGGTTACACCTGGCTGCAGCCGGGGTTGGCCAATACTTTCTTCAACGATGCCGCCGGACGCAATGCGAGCGGCGCGCTGAACGCGCCTGTGGCCAGTCAGCCTTTCTATAACTACGGAGCCGCTCTCGGCGGGCCGGTGATTATTCCCAAAATCTACAACGGAAAAAACAAGACATTCTGGTGGGTCGCGGCGGAAGGTTACCGGCAGAAAGAAGCTGCCTCTACGGAACTGGCTGTGCCGACGTTGCTCGAACGGGAAGGGAACTTCTCCCAGAGCTTCACCAAGTCGGGATCGCAGCAAGTAATGTACAATCCCACTGCCAGCGGCCGCGTTCCGTTTGCCAACAATATCATTCCAACCAGCCAGTTGAACTCGGTGGGCCTGGCGCTGGCGTCTTACTATCCGCTGCCTAACGTGACGCCGGCTTATTACGGCGCGCCTGACTACAACACGACCGCGATCATCTACGATCGCGCCGACCAGGTAGACACCAAGATGGATCAGGAGATCACTTCCTGGTGGCGTGCCAGCGCGTCTTACCTGCACTATGGAAGCCGCGAACAATCGAACGCGTATTTCGGCTACGGCGACCCCGGCAGCCCCGGACAGAGCATGTTGGTTCGGCACGTCGATGCGACGCAGGCGAATACCACTCTTACCCCGTCGCCTACAACCGTCATCTCGCTTCGCTGGGGATTCAATCGTTTTCCCAACCGTACCTATTCGCTCGCGAGCCAGGGGATTAACCTCGGACCTGGCGGTCTCGGGTTCCCTACGGCTTACGCCAACTCGGTTCCCTATGACGCCTTCCCCACCATCACGATGTCGAGTGACATGGCCGGCTACGGTGGCACCGCCTTCACGCAGGATTCCTTTTACTCGCATAGCTTCTCGGGCAGCGTCTCCAAATTCATGGGGCGTCACAGTCTGAAAGCCGGCTTCGATTTCCGCGCCATACACGTCTCGGGAGTAACGGGCCTTAACTCGGGAGCCTATACGTTCACATCCGCCTTTACCAGCGCCTCAGCCACATCTACTGTGGCCGGAACCGGCGGCAGCCTGGCCAGCATGCTGCTCGGCTATCCATCGGCGGGTAGCGTAACGGAAGCCCAGCCTGTTGAATCGCAGGTCGATTACACGGGCCTCTTTGTCCAGGACGATTTCCGGATCAGCAAGAAGCTGACCCTGAACTTCGGCGTCCGCTACGACTACGAGACGGGATTGCACTCGTCCACCAATTCTCTGGTTGGGTTCAACCCCACCCTGGTTAACCCTGTTCTGGCTGCGATACCGGGCGTTCCGACCCTGGGTTCGATCGTTTATGCAGGCGAGAACGGCTTCAGCACAGCGACTCATCCCAACTCGGACAAGTTCGCTCCCCGCGTGGGCTTTGCGTATGCTCTCAATTCCAAAACCAGCATCCGCGGTGGTTACGGACTGCTTTGGGCGCCTTTCTCCTTCACCCTGTTCACGCCCATCGGCTACAGCAATGCCACACCCTATGTGGCTTCGACCAACAACAATGTAACTCCGTCGAACAGTCTGTCCAACCCCTTCCCGACCGGATTTATCGCACCGGCCGGAAACACCCTCGGCTCATCCGCCGGTCTTGGCGCCCAGACCCTGAGCGTTTACGACCCCAACTCCCACTCCACCCGCATCCATCAGTTCTCGTTCGATATTCAGCGGGAACTCGGATCCGGCTTCGTGATGTCTCTGGGCTATTCCGGATCGATTACTCACAACCTGATTCAGGGAACGCCGGTCATTAACATTAACCAGTTGCCCGATTCCGACCTCGCTCTGGGCAGCACGGCGTTAAACGCCAAAGTCGCCAATCCGTATTACGGTACGCCCGCCGGCATTCTGAATCTGTCGGCCACCACCGTTTCCGCCTCTCAGCTCCTGCTGCCCTTCCCGCAGTACGGTCCTATCAACGAGACATCGTCGGATCAGAATCGTGCGCGGTATAACTCGGTGTACTTCAAAGTGCAGAAGCGCCTCGGATGGGGTCTGAACTTCCTCAGCACTTACACCTGGTCGCGCAACCTCGATGCTTCCGGCGGCGCCAGCAACACCTTCAGCGCCCAACAGTCGGCCTCTCAGGACAACTACAATCGCGCGGCGGAATTTTCCCTCGCGACGATCAACACACCGAACCGCTGGACCACAGCCATCAACTACCAGTTGCCTTTCGGCACGGGAAAGAAGTTTCTGTCGAGTAACAAGCTTATGGACCTTGCGATCGGTGGCTGGGCTATTAACGTTCAAAGCACCATGCAGAGCGGCTTCCCGCTTGCCATCTATGACTCAAGCAATCTGAATTCGGCCCTCGGCACCAGTGTCCAGAGGCCGAATGCTACCGGCGCTGCGGAAGGAACAACCGGTTCGCTTGAGTCTCGTCTCTATTCCTATATCAATCCGCTCGCCTTCACTACAGCGGCTCAATACACCTATGGAAACGTTTCGCGCACCAGCACCCTGCGCGGACCGGGCATGGCAAGCACTGACATGTCGCTCTTCAAAACGTGGGCCTATGAGCGCTATCAGGCTCAGTTCCGCATGGAAGCGTTTAACGTGACCAATACGCCTTACTTCTATGCGCCGGGAGCCGACGGCTCCAACAGCGGCACTGCGGTGGGTTCCTCGACGTTCGGCCAGATCGCCCTCCAGGCGAACTTCCCACGCGTCCTCCAGATCGGTGTCCGTTTCATGTTCTGATTCCCCGCTTCGGTATCTGCTCCACCCGCTCCCTCGCCGCTCACCACGGCGAGGGAGTTTTTTTGCTTCCGGCTAAAAAATCCAGCTTAAGCCGTGCCATGTAAGTAAGATAGAAGTGTGATTTTCCGCGGAATGCGCCGGTTTATCGCGCCGGTAGCGGCGCTGGTACTCACCGTCACTCTTTCCGCCCAAGTGATTGAGTATGAAGCCAATGGGCAGAAATACCAGACCATCTCGCGTAAGGGTCTCACGGTAATCATCACCCATCTCCCCAACCACGTGGCCGGTTTTGGGCTTGTCCAGGTGTCTGTTGCCAATGGGTCCGATTTCTACTGGACCGTCGCGCCCGAAGATTTTTCCTACGTTCGTCCCGATTTCACCACCACCGGCATCCCTGCCGGTCAGGTGGTCAACATCCTGCTGGATAAGGGTTCGCACTCAGACGTCGTTAAGCTCGTCACTTCGTACGAGAATTCACTTTACGCAATTCCCAACATGCGTTCCGCCAACGGATACGAGGCACGCCGCCAGGGATCTATGTCATTAGGCATGTCCGCGAAATTGAAGGCTGCCGCCGTCGCTTCTGCTATTGCCTTGGCCGAGACCCGCCTCTCCCCCGGCCAATCGACAGATGGCGCGGTATTCCTTCCCTTGTCTAAAGAAATGAAGGGCCTGACGGGCGGTCATGTGGTCTTTCGGGCGGGCGGCGAAATCTTCGAATTCAATACCGACTAAAGGGTCGATGTTCCCGAAGCTTCCCGGATGGCCCTCAACTTGCCAGCAACGCGGCGGGGCCATAATGAATTTCTCGAAACTGCTGACCAAAGAGATCACCATCAGTCTGGTGGAGGATGGTTTTGTCCAGAAGACCCGGCACGCCAGGTTCTTCTCGACATCCGAACTCTTCAAAATTCGCCGAACGGACCCGCGCCCCGAAGAGCCGCTTGACTCCGGATCCGTTACCCAGGCTCACCCCCATTCGAAGGACTGCGATGCGGCCTGTTCTTAACGTCATAACCTGCCGCCCCTCTGCTAAGATCAGGACAAAGGTTCGCGCCGAACACGCTTTCCGGATGTCTCTTCATGCCTCAAACATCGGAGTTGCCTCGTACCCTGGGGGAACTGCGCACTAGCGCTTTTCCCGAATCCCGCCTGGCTCGCCGCACCGTAAAGGACGAGCTGCGCGAAAATCTGATCTGCAAAATCCGCCGCCGTGAAACTATTTTTCCCGGCATCGTGGGATATGAAGACAGCGTTGTTCCTCAAGTAGTCAACGCCATTCTGTCCCGTCATAATTTCATCCTCCTTGGCCTTCGCGGTCAGGCCAAAACGCGCCTCATCCGCCAACTGGCTAGTCTGCTCGACCCGACGACGCCCTATATTGCGGGTTGTGAAATTCACGACAATCCTTATGTGCCTATCTGCCGGCGCTGTCGACTATTGGTCGCCGAACAGGGCGATAAGACACCGATCGCGTGGCTCAGCGCGGAAGATCGCTATGTGGAGAAACTGGCCACACCAGACGTCACCATCGCCGACATGATTGGCGATATCGACCCCATCAAAGCCGCGCGCCGCGGGCAGGATCTTTCCGACGAACTCACCATTCACTATGGTCTTGTCCCCCGCGCCAATCGAGGCATCTTCGCCATCAACGAATTGCCTGACCTCGCCGGACGCATTCAGGTAGGCTTGTTCAACATCATGCAGGAAGGCGATGTTCAGATCAAAGGCTATCCCGTTCGGATGCCGCTCGATCTGCTGCTCGTCTTCACCGCAAACCCCGAGGATTACACCGCTCGCGGCAAGATCATCACTCCGCTCAAAGACCGCATCGGCAGTGAGATCCGCACCCACTATCCCGCGCTCCTCGAGCACGGCATCGAAATTACCAAAGGCGAAGCCTGGCTGGATCGTCAGGCCGGCCTCGAAGTGCGCCTGCCCGAGTACATTGCCGAAATCGTCGAGCAGTTGGCTTTCTCCGCCCGCGAAGACAAGCGCGTCGACAAGCGCTCCGGTGTCTCCCAGCGCTTGCCCATCTCGGTTACCGAAAACGTGATCTCGAACGCCGAGCGCCGGGCGTTGCGCAACGGCGAAGACGTCGCCGTGCCCCGTGTTCTTGACATATACGCGGCCCTGCCTTCGATCACCGGCAAGATCGAACTCGAGTACGAAGGTGAGTTGAAAGGCGCCGATGCCATTGCCCGCGAGCTGATCCGCACGGCTGTCGGCAAAGTGTACGATCGCTACTTCGAAGGCGTCGGCATGCAGCCCGTGATCCAGTGGTTCGATCTCGGCGGCACGCTCAAGCTGGATGAAGAGGTTGGGTCGGGTGAAATCGCCCGCCAGCTCAACGCAATCCAGGGTCTGATGGAGAAGACTCAGGCGCTCGGCCTTACCTCCAACGAGCCTGATGCTGTGCGCGCTTCGGCCGGTGAATTTATTCTCGAAGGTCTCCATGCCCACCGTCGCATCAGTCGCTCGGAAGAACGTGGCTTCGCCGCTGAAGAACGCAAACGCGCCGCCGAGCCGGACGAGAATCCTCGCCAGCGCCCGCGCCGTCAATTCAATTAGCGCCGTTCAGACGCACGGGAACATAAGGAAGCAGGTTCAAAGAGAATGAAGTGGGTCAAATTCTCGAAGTACACCGGCGATGATTTCGGCATTGATGCGCAGGACCTCATGCAGGCCCTTGCCGACTTCTTCCTGCAAAGCGGTTTCAACGATCCCTACCTGCAGTTCTCGCAGTTCGATCAGCAGACCCTCGAAAATCTGAAGCGAGCCATTGAACAAGCCCTCGAAAGCGGCCAGCTTTTCAGCGATGAGCAGGCCCAGCAGATGATGGAGAAACTCGCCGCCCTCTCGCCCGAACAGAAAAACGAGCTCATCGAAAAGCTGATGCAGAAGCTCGCCGACGAAGGTCACATTACGATGGACCAGCCCGATGCCGGCGGTGGCAACGGCAACGGCCCCGACGGCGAAGCTCGCTTCGAAGTCACCGACAAGTCCCTCGACTTCCTCGGCTTTAAAACCCTCAAAGATCTGCTCGGCTCACTCGGTAAATCCAGCTTCGGGCGGCACGATACGCGCGACCTGGCGACCGGCGTCGAATCCTCCGGCGCGTCCCGCCAATACGAGTTCGGCGATACTATGAATCTCGATATCAGCGAGACTCTCTTCTCCGCGTTTCGCCGCGAAGGTGTCAGCGTACCGGTAAATCTCGAGTACTCCGATCTCCACGTTCATCAGTGCGAATATCAGAGTTCCTGCGCAACTGTCCTCATGCTCGATTGCAGCCACAGCATGATCCTCTACGGCGAAGACCGCTTCACTCCGGCTAAGCGTGTCGCTATGGCGCTGGCGCACCTCATCAAGACCCAATACCCTGGCGATAGTCTGCGCTGCGTTCTCTTTCACAACACCGCTGAGGAATTGAAAATCAGTCAGCTCGCGCGAGTCCAGGTCGGGCCGTATTACACCAACACTCGCGACGGCCTCATCCTCGCTCAACGTCTTTTACAGCAGGAAAAGAAAGATATGAAGCAGATCGTGATGATCACCGACGGCAAACCCTCAGCGATCACTCTCGAGGACGGCCGCGTCTATCGCAATGCCTTCGGACTCGATCCTCTGGTCATCAGCCGCACCCTCGAAGAAGTGAATCGCTGCCGCAAACAAGGCATCATCATCAACACCTTCATGCTCGCCAGCGACTACGGCCTCGTCAACTTCGTCCAGAAGATCACCGAACTCTGCCACGGCAAAGCTTACTTCACCACGCCGCAGACCCTCGGCCAATACCTGCTGATGGATTACATGAACCGCAAGACCCGCACCGTCCACTAGCTGAATTACGGCGCCAGCTTCTCCGTAACTTCGATGTAAGTGCCCCACGGATCTGTAAGAAAAGCGACCCGCGTCTTCGAGCCGGCAATCGGGCGCGGTGGCGCGTCGAAATGCAGCCCCATCTTTTCCAGTCTCGCGGCGAAGATATCCAGATCCACCACATCGAATCCGATATGGTCGAGCGATCGCCCTTTCGTCGGCGCGAGTACTTTGTCTGAGGGCGCGAACGAAAGATTGCTGCCGCCCGGCAGATACACGCAGTCGATCCACCCCGGAGTAGTCACGCGCGGACGCCGCCCCGCTGCCAATCCAAACACATCCGCGTAAAACTTCTGCATCCCCGAAACATCCTTTGCGTAGAAATGGATGTGGTCCATCATCACCGGTGCCGTGATCGAAGGCTTACCGAAAAATTCCACCCGCACCCCATCCGGCGCGTTGACGTAGCCCTGATTCGGGTTCACCGTCTGATCCACCTTCAGCCCCGCCGCCTTCCACTTCGCCAGCATTCCGGGCAGATCCTGGAACACGAATCCGAAGTGGTCTACGATCGATCCCGCCGGTGGCGCGCTGGGTTCGGCCTTTCGCAGCATGATGTAAACCCCGGGAAACTGAATCAGCGAGAGCGGCCCGTTCTTCACCGCCGTCCCGCCCATCATGTCTACCCAGAAACGTTCCTGCTCCGCGACGTCCTTCACCGCCAGGTGAATATGTCCCAGCCGAACGCCCGCTGGGTTCGGCGCCTCCAGTTGCGCGAAGCTGCCGGCCGCCGTCAGGGCGGCGAACATCGAAACGAATAAGCGAATTACTGCTTTCTTATTCCGCAATTTCCACCCGCTTCACATCGCCCAGGATAAACAGGTATGCCACCGCGCCCATCAGCGCCACGGCTCCGACATAAGCCAGCGCCCACGCAAAAGAACCCGTGCGTCCCACCACCACACCGATCACAATCGGCGTAATAATCCCCGCCAGGTTGGCCGAGAATCCGAAGATCGCGCCGGTCAGCCCGGTCAGGTTCCTCGGCGCGATGTCCGAAATGATCGCCCATCCGAGCCCCGTCATCCCCTGAGAGAAAAACGCCAGTGACAGAATCGCGATCACCACCCCGTCCTTCGTCGCATAATCCGCCCCGATAATTGACGACGCGCCCAGCAGCCCTGCGATCAGCGGAAGTTTCCGCGCCAGATTGATAGACCCTGTCCGCCTGATCAGATAATCCGACAGCCAGCCTCCGAACAACACGCCCGCGCCGCCCGCCAGGAATGGCAGTACCGAGAACCATCCCACCCGGATCCACGGCATATGGCGTTCCGTCGCCAGGTAAGTCGGAAACCACGTCAGAAAGAAAATCATCGTGGAGTAGCCGCCGAACTGCCCCAGACAAGCTCCCGCTACCTGTCTCGCCCGCAGCAATTGCCCGACTTGTTTCCACGAAAACGGCGTACCTTTCGCCCGCGCCCTCCCCGCTTCCTCAGCCGGATCCCGGTAAAGCCACCACCAGACCAGGCCGAACAACACGCCCACCGCGCCCACTGCGACGAACATGGTTCGCCATCCATAGTGGCTGCTCGTCCATAACAGCGCCGGTCCAAAGCAGGCCAGCCCCACGTATTCGCCCACCGTATATACCGCCGTCGCGCGCGCCCTTTCGTGCTGCCGGAACCACGCCGTCACCACTTGGTTGTTGGCTGGAAAACACGGTGCCTCGCACAACCCCAGCCCCAGCCGCGCTCCCATCAGGCTCGACAGGTTTACCGCGAATCCCTGCAGCAGCGTGAACAGTGACCACAACGTGACGGATAAGAAATAAGTCAGCCGCGCGCCCAACCGGTCCAGCACGATTCCGCCCGGTATCTGCCCCGCCACGTAAGCCCACGAGAATGCCGAAAGCACCACACCCATTACTTCCGGCGACAGGTGGAATTCCCTCGACACATCCGGCGCGGCGATGCCCAGTACCGTCCGGTCGAGGTAGTTGATCATCGTCCCGGTAGCGAGCAGCGTCAGAACCAGCCACCGCCCGCTGCCCGCGGCGCCGCGCTTCAGACTCGCGTCCGTTTCCTGCGTTTGCAGCGTGTCAGCCGCGGGCAACTTCACCGGCCAAGTCTACCGCATCCCCCTTCCGTTTTTCCGCTCGCCGCCCTGGCCGCTTATTTGCACTTCCCGGCGTGCACCACAGGAAAAAGGAGACTCTGCCATGCCCGCATCAATGGTTGTGCTTATTGCGCTAACCGTAGTCCTCGCGATCCTCGCCGTCTATCGCTGGATCGTCACCCACCACGAAGATGATTATCTTCACCTCGCCGACCCCACCGGGGAACTCGTTTCTAATCAACGCCGCACGGCGAAAGAATTGAAACAAGTCGATCGCATCGGAATCATGTTGACCGTCGCCACCGCCCTCTACGGCGTCGGATTGCTCGGGACATTCCTGTACTCAAGCCTCCTGCATCGCCCGCCAATGTAGTCACGGCTATTGGGAACGGAAGCGCGAAATCGCGCAGATTGAGTGTTGAGGCCTGAGTGAATAAACCTGGTTCTCAATGTTAGTAACAGACGGGAGTCACGTATGCCCGTGGTGGAGTTGATCAAGCCTGCCGACCCCGACGTTCGTCCTCGTTGGGGAGAAGCCACGGCCAGCCCTGAAGAAGGTTACTTTCTCAAGGGCCCGCGCGGCCGTGGCTTCGAGCTCGCCGCGGCGTTTCAAATTTTCGGCGAACTCATCCAGGGCTTTCGCGCCCTCCATTTCGTCGGCCCCTGCATCACCGTATTCGGGTCCGCGCGCTTCCCGGAAACCCATCGCTATTACGCCCTGACCCGGGAACTGGGCGCCCACATCGCGCGCGCGAAGTTCACCGTCATGACGGGCGGCGGACCCGGCCTCATGGAAGCCGCCAACCGTGGCGCCAAAGAAGCAGGCGGCGCTTCCATCGGTTGCAACATCGTGCTCACCAGCGAACAAAAGCCCAACCGCTATCTCGATAAATGGGTCGAGTTCCGCTACTTCCTCGTCCGCAAATTCATGCTCGTCAAATACTCCTGGGCCTTCGTCGCCGCGCCCGGCGGCTTCGGCACCCTCGATGAATTTTTCGAAGTCGCCACCCTGATCCAGACCGGCAAAATCAAAGACTTCCCCGTCATCCTCCTCGGTGTCGACTACTGGACGCCTCTGCTTGAGTTCTTCCGCAAGTCTCTCCTCCCCAGCAGCGCCATCGATCCCGCCGATCTCGACCGCATCCTCGTCACCGATTCCCCTTCCGACGCGATAGCCTTCATTCGCCAGATCGCGGTCAACCGCTTCGGCCTCCGCTACGTTCGTATGAAGCCCAATAAACTCCTCCTCGAACGCGCATTTACCGAACCGCGAGTGTGAACGAGCGGCACGCATTACCCCGGTAATGGCGCTATCATTAACTCATGGGAACCATCCGATCGAAGGTCACCGCCCAGGGACAGATTTCGGTCCCTCTTGAAGTGCGCCGAAAGCTGGGTGTCGGCCCGGGCTCCATCCTCGAATGGGAGGAAGAAGGAAGTAAACTCGTCGTCCGCCGCGCTGGCCGCTTCACTTCCGTAGACATCCATCGCGCGCTGTTCGGTGCGAAGCCACCTCAGTCCAGAACTTTGAGCGAATTGAAAGAAGGCATTCGCAGCCACGTCCGTAAGCGTTATGCGCGCGGTTGACACCAACGTTCTGGTCCGGCTGATCATCCGTGACAATCCCCGCCAGGTTGCCTCAGCCGAGGATTTCATCGGAACAGGAGCATGGGTCTCCATCCTCGCCCTGGCCGAAACCACCTGGGTCCTTTCGAGCGTGTATGAACTCACCGCCAGGCAACAGGCGACTGCGATTGAGATGTTACTGAATCATCGCCACCTGGTATTGCAGGACCCGGATCTGGTGGCTGCGGCTCTCGAAATCTTTCGCAGCCGACCGTCCCTCGGTTTTTCCGATTGCCTGATGCTCCAGGCCGCCCGCAAAGCCGGCCATCTTCCGCTCGGCACCTTCGACCGCAATCTTGCAAAAGTCGACGGCACAAAGAAGCTTTAGCCGCTGCCGCGCCCGCTTAGTGCAAGGGCGCTGGGTGCGGAACGGCGACTGGGCCGCCACGCTCTGTAGCTGGCGGACGGACGATGAGAGGAACTATCGCGCTGACAAGCATAATTCCGGCAATGATAGAAAGAGCTTCTGTATAGCGGCCACTTCTTTCGCGAATGGTTGCGATCAGTAAAGGTCCTGCGGCACTGCCGAAACCCCAGGCGGTTAACATCAGGCCATAGATTGAGCCAACGTCTTTTTCACCAAAATAATCAGCGGCAAAGGCTGGCATTGTCCCAAACCCTCCTCCATAGCAGAGCAGGACGATGAACGCCAGAAGCGTAAATAGTTTATAGCTGGTGACACTGGTCAGTAAGAAGAAGATCACCGCCTGGATCAGAAACAGGCAAACAAATACCCAGCGACGCCCTATGAAGTCTGAAAGCCAGGCCCAGAGAAACCGGCCCGCGCCGTTGCCAATCGATATGATTCCCACCATCGCGGCTGCGGCGGCAACGGTTGCGCCCGTAATCTCCTGAGCCATCGGCGCAGCCTGCGAAATGATGGAAATGCCAGCACATACGTTGAGGAACAACATTACCCACAGTGCGTACCATTGCCAGGTTCGCAGTGCCTCACCGAGAGTATATTCGCGGCTGGCCCTGGCGCTTTGCGATGAGGCGGCGATTACTCCCTTCACCTGGTAATCGGCCGGCGGATTCACCATGAACCAACCGGCACATACAACCAATACGAAATACGCCGCGCCGAGAGTTGCGAAAGTATGCAGAACCCCCGTTTGTATAATGAGCCGCGTGGCGAGCGGCGCTGTTATCAACGCTCCTGCTCCGAAACCGCCTACTGCCACGCCGGTGATGAAGCCGCGCTTATCCGGGAACCATTTCACGAGAGTGGCAATGGGGACGATATAACCGAGGCCGAGTCCGGCCCCGCCGATTACACCGTAAGTAAGGTAGAGTACGGCAAGTCCGTGGTCGGAGAAGCTGGCCAGGAAGACTCCCAGACCGTAAAGTGCGCCTCCGGTCATAGCGACCGTCCGTGGACCCACTCGCCTCATCCATAGGCCACCCGCAAAGGCGGCGAAACCTAACGTAAGGATGGCTATTGTAAAAGCAAGAGTAACTTCTTCGATCGTCCAGTGAAAAGCTTTTACCAGAGGTGTACGGAACACACTCCACGCATAAACCGCGCCCAGCGCAACCTGCATTACCACGGCGGCGGCGGCAATCACCCAACGATTGAAAACCCGAGTATGCATGGCGGACACCGATAGTGTATAACGCAACCTAAGAGCCGAAGAACGCCCCGGATTCTGCCGCCACGGACGTCCTCAACCTTCGATGCTGGGAGCTGTCAGAAGCTGGGACCTGTCAGAAATCGCTACCTGAGCTCTCGGAAGGAGGAAGTGTCGATTGGCTGGCGCCCTCAATCCTTCTGAATCATGACTTCCGTCGATTTCACCACCACTCGCACGGCATCGCCTTTTTTCAGGGTTAATTCATCCACGCTGCTGCGCGTAATGACGCTTTCAATCAGATTCTCGCCTACTCGTACCGTAACGTGGGCCATGATGCTACCGAGTTGTATATCCTGGATTGTGCCGGGGAGCTGATTCCTTGCCGAGAGTGCCATTTTTTTCAAATCTTTTCGGATAGGATCATATCGCGGAGCCTCAAAACCGCCCCGTTAGGTCGCCCGTCCACAGCAAGGTAAATAGGGGTCGTCACGGCAATTCGTCTAACTCGAGACGCACCAGTCTTTCAATCTCACGAACAAGCCTTTCAAACGAGGGGCAAACTCGGGCTGCGGCTCAATCCATGCCCGCTACGAGAGCGGCTTGGTCAACGGTCGGGGAGTAGGCCCTGCCTGGGATCATGTTCCTCGATAACCACTCTTTTGCGCCGCGGATATCCTCAGGGTTTTCAGGGGGAGCCAGTTGCTCCCGTAACCCCCTTCTTCCGGCGAGAGACCGCGCCGCAGCCAGGAACCAACTTTCGAACTCTCGCTTTGGAATGACAACGGTGACACGCAGTCCCCTCAGGATCGGCAATGCCCTTGCCTTCAGGTTTGGACCCAACACGGCAGGACAATCATCGTCCGCGTCCATCTCAAGCGTTGCCCGAGGATCAAGTCCGAACGCAGTCAGCCCGGCGATGAAGGCAAGATAGAGATCCTGATATCTGGAATCGTACGGTACGTTGATAAAGGCCGTTTTCCGGGAGACACGGGCCATCTATTTTTTGGAGGAAGGATTTACTTTTTCAGGAGAAGAAATTAGTGCATCCTTCGCCGCCTTAGCCACCCGAAACTTCACGACCTTCCTGCCCGGGATTTTGATCACTTCCCCTTTTAGCGGGCCGCGTCCCAGTCGCACCTTTCGCTCGACGCGGACTACGCGACCAATACCCGGTATGATGAAATTGCCAGTCTTTTCAGAGCGGTCGGCCATCTCCGAAAGGACCTTTGCGTCGTGTTTGGAAACGCCAAGCCTCCTGGCGGTCTCCCCGACAGAAGGGAAGGGAGTGGTGATTTTTACAGGACGGGGCATCGGCTTCTATTTTCGCACGCGCCACGCTGGACCATCGGGACATCGGCCAGCAGAAGAGGCTGACCAGGATAAATTGCGGACGACTCTGATGCTGGATCAGGTCCGCCGCGATTCGATAGCTGGCGGCAACAGCCCTTCCCACCAACAATCAGGCTAGAACCTGTCGGCATCGAGAGGCGTAACGTGGCCGCTCTGAGCGGATCGTCGGCGACTCGGAGAAAGGGTCCGCCGAATCCCCTGTGCCGTGCTCATCCCGTCACTTGACGGAAAACGCGCATCGCTGATATCCGGAACCCCGCCGCCCAGATGTGCTGCGACATCGCAGTGTTTACCAAAGACCGAAACGAGCGAGAAGGACGCGCGCTGCGTCCGCACTCGGGTGGCACTGACAAGCGTGGACCTCCTCTTTCGCGGAATCCTCTTGACCCAAAAACTTGGGTGACCGCGGAAACCGAATATTTTTCTTAACCCCTGCAACGACTTACCCCGAAAACCGCCTCCAGCCCTCTTTTCACCATGTACTCTGTAGCCGAAAAGAGAGGTTCCCCTCACATGACTTCCCAGCCGCCACTCTGCATTACCTCCGCCCGCGATTTCGTTCGCGCTCACGAGACCGACGAATACACCCATCTCCGCGACAGCCTCTGGGCCGAACTCAGCCCCGCATCCGCCCTCGAACAAACCTGGGTAGCCGAGATCGTCACTGCCTCCTGGCGTCTGCGTCGTTGTGCCCTCGTCGAATCCGAAATGGCCGACATCTTCTCGCTCGACCCCATGGAAGACGTCGCCGCCTCGCGCACTCAAATCGCCGTCGATCGCGCCCGCGCCCAGGCCTTCAGCATCCTCCGCCGCGCCACCGCCGAACTGCGCCGCCTCCAGACCGACCGCGCCATTCAGCACAAAGTGCTCAACATCGAAACCGCCGTCTCAGGCCTCGCCAGTCCCAGGCAACTGATTACCGCCATCGATATGGCCGGACGCACCCAGACGCGACGAGCCAAACTCCCGCCATCCCCATTGGCTTCGAATTGTAAACCGCCCTCTGAAGTCTGGGATCCGCCTTTTCAGGACGCAGCCTGATCCGTGTTTCAGTTCGGCCAATAGTGAATGAATCTGCGATAAATCACGCGTCGCCGCAATTTTGCCGAGCCAGTTCAGGAGGCCAGTTCAGAAGGCCAATCCGGAGGAAAGGAAGCCGCGATGATGAACGTCGACTCCCCGTTACGGGATCGTGGCTTCAGCCGCCGCGCTCTTCGCGCTTTCGTTCCCAGTCGAATCCAGCGCCGTCACTTCATAGCGGTACGTCATGCCCGGCTGTACATCTTTGTCGCTATACGCCGGAGCCGTCAGGTTGTCCGCTACCTTCTGGCCGTTGCGGTAAACCCGGTAACTCGCGAAATCTCTCTCAGCGCTGCGCTCCCACACCAGTTCGATTGTTCGCGTACCCGCAATGGCGCTCAGCGCAGTCGGAACCGCGGGCGGGAACTTGTCGTAAGGCTTGAACGGAATCGGATCCGACAACTCGCTCTCCGCATATTGATCCGGATTGGTTCCCGTCTTCTGGATCGCCTGAACCTGGTACTGATAAATCTTGCCGTAATCGATCGTAGAGTCTGTGTACGACGGCTTCGTCGCAGTACCCAAAAGCGTGTAGTCGGGAATATCCGGAGTTCTCCGGTATACCCGAAATTCGCCCGCCGCGCCCTGCCAGGTCAGTTCCACGGAATCCGGACCGTCCTTCGCTTCAAGGCCCATCGGCTGCGGCAGCGGCGGCACCACCGTCACTTCCTGCATGTTCGACCAACCGGCGCTCTTGCCTTTCGCTCCCAGCGCCCGCATGCCGGCCACGACTGTCTTCCCGTTATATTTCTGCACATCCACGCTGACATCGGCCACTGGGTTCGATTGTGGAATTCGAATCACCCGATCCGACGTGCGGATCCACTCTTCGAGGTTAAATCCGTTGGCGCCCGCCGGGCCCACCCGGAGTTCGATATTCAGCGGCTCTCTGATCGCAAGCGCTTCCGTCGTGACTGTCGGGATTGTGAAACGAATAGCGATTTTGTTGCCGTGCTCCACCGCCGTCAGGTCCACCACCCGAACCGGCAGACGCAGCGCGGGCGGCATGGGATCTCCCATGTATCCGCAGCCCGTGCTGATTACGCACAGAGCCGCTACAGCCAGCGCCCTCGCTTCGAATACCGCGCGGTTCACAGAATATACCGGCTAAGGTCCTGGTCCTTTACGATGTCGGCCAACTGCTTCCGCACATATGCCGCGTCAACTTTGACGTTCTTCTTTTTCAGGTCCGGACCCTCGAAGGAAATCTCTTCGAGCAGTTTCTCCATGATCGTGTGCAAGCGCCGCGCCCCGATATTTTCCGACGTCTCGTTCACCTGCGCCGCGAACTTAGCCACTTCTTCGAGCGCATCGTCAGTGAGCGTCAGCTTAATGCCTTCGGTATCCAGCAGCGCAACGTACTGCTTGGCCAGGGCATTCTTCGGCTCTTTCAGAATCCGCACGAAGTCTTCCACCGTAAGCGATTTCAGCTCCACGCGAATCGGAAACCGCCCCTGCAATTCCGGAATCAGATCGCTGGGTTTGGATACATGAAACGCACCCGCCGCAATGAACAGGATGTGGTCCGTGCGCACGAAACCGTGGCGCGTATTGACCGTGGTGCCTTCCACAATCGGCAGAATGTCGCGCTGCACGCCTTCCCGGCTCACGTCCGGTCCGTGGCCGCCTTCGCGTCCCGCGATCTTGTCGATTTCATCCAGGAAAATGATGCCGCTCGATTCCACTCGCTCCAGTGCGATGCGCGTCACCTGATCCATGTCGATGAGCTTCTGCTCCTCTTCCTGAACCAGATAATCCATCGCTTCCGCCACCCGCATGTTCCGTTTTTTCGAGCGGTTCCCGAACATGGCCGGCAGCATCTCGCGGAAGTTGATGCCCATCTCTTCCAGGTTGACATTGCTCGCGATCTCGAACGTCGGGGCTTTGTCCTTCACCTCGATCTCGACCATTCGCTCGTCGAGCTTACCGTCGCGCAGCCGCTCCCGCAGTTTCTCACGCGTCTTCGAATTGTCCTCGCCGTTCTCCGGAGCCGGAGGCACCAGCAATTCCATCAGCCGGTTCTCCGCCGCCGCTTCCGCGCGGTCGCCCACTTCTTCCAGCTTTTCCTCGCGAATCATGTCGATCGCGATGTCCACCAGATCCCGGATCATCGATTCCACATCGCGCCCGACATATCCCACTTCCGTGAACTTGCTGGCTTCCACCTTCATGAAAGGCGAGTTGGCCAGGCGAGCCAGTCGCCGCGCCAGTTCGGTTTTGCCGACTCCCGTGGGCCCAATCATCAGGATGTTCTTGGGCATCACATCTTCGGCCATATCCGGCGCCAACTTCTGCCGCCTCAGCCGGTTGCGCAGCGCAATCGCCACCGCCCGCTTGGCGTCGGGTTGCCCGATAACGTATTTGTCCAGCTCCCGAACAATCTCCCGCGGTGTCAGTTCATCCAGCACCGGACCTCCTTCCACCGAGGGAGACGGCAAATAGATCACCATCAGCTCAGTTCCTCATATGTCACGTTTTCATTCGTGTATATACAGGTTTTGCCGGCGATCTTCATGGCTTCTTCTGCCACCTGGCGCGCCGAAAGCTTGGTATGGCGCAGCAATGCGGTCGCCGCTGCCAAAGCAATCGGACCGCCGGAACCAATTGCCGCTGCTTCTTCGTCCGGCTCGATTACGTCGCCGTTTCCACTCAGAATGAAAATGTTCTTGCCGTCCGCCACCAAAAGCAGCGCTTCCAGATGGCGCAAAACGCGGTCGGTGCGCCAGTCCTTCGCCAGTTCCACGACCGATCGGGGTAAATTGCCGTTGAATTGTTCGAGCTTGCCCTCGAAACGGGCGAACAACGAAAAGGCGTCCGCCGTCGATCCGGCAAAACCTGCCACAATCTTGTCGTTGTACAGACGCCGCAGTTTTCGCGCCGTAGCTTTGAGGACTTCACTTCCGAGAGTCACCTGGCCGTCCCCTGCCATGACGACCTTTCCCTCACGGCGTACCGCGAGTACCGTGGTGGAACGAATTCGCTGCTTCATTGTTTTTATGAGATTTCAGTGTAACCCAACTGCGAAAAAGAGCTTCTTCCCAGAAGGCCGCAATTCATGTGCGACCGTGTAAACTGCAATCGAAGAAGCAATATTTCCTGGACAGACCGTCTGTGGGGCCGGATACAGTGGTTGAGGGTTTGCTGAGGCTCGAGCAGCGGAACTTGAGAGGCGGAAAAGAGATTATGGAGTACCTGGACATTTATCGAAGCGCCCGGGACTGGGAGATGAGTCCCCCCAAGCGCAACCCCGACGACAAGGGTCTCGATGACCTCGAGGATGACGTCGAAGACGCCGACGAGGAAGAAGACGACGAGGACGACGCCGACGCCGACGAAGATGAGGATGAAGACGACGATCTCGACGACGACGATGACCTCGACGAAGAGGAAGACGCTGAAGACGACGAAGACGTAGACGAGGACGATCTCGAAGACGAAGACGACGAGGAAGATGAGGAAGCCGTCGACGACGAAGAAGAATAATTTTGCGCGGAATCGGTTCGCGGGGCAGGCCGGCGTCCTGCCCCGCTTTCCTTCCTATTTTTTAGTGGCTGCGATCGCCGCGAGCTCTTCGGCGCGCGTTTGAATGCGTCCGTGTATCGGTACGTCTTTGTCGAAATCGATGTGCCGCAGCGTCAGATTCTCCTGGTAGTTGTCGCCCCAGGGGTGCTGGGTCCAGGCTGCATCGTATAGGTCGCCCTGCACGAAGATCTTCTGTTGCGGTAGCCAGGCCATCAGCAGCAGGGGGGAATGAATGTTGTTCTTCACGTGGTAAAGGTCCACTTCCTGCGACTTGTCTTTCAAAACAAGTTCGTCGTCCACCAGTTTCACTTTGAGTGGTTTCGGGTTGCGCGCCAGTTCGTCCGGATGCAACGTGGCTTTGCGCGCCACCATTTCTTTGAAGAAGGCCTCGTTGCCTTTTTCCGTAATAACGGTCAGCCCTTCCGCTACCGCCGTGCGCAGACCGCCGGTATGGTCGAAGTGATGATGCGAAACGATCACTTCGGTGAGCGGCTTGCCGGGCACCAGCGTCCTGGCTTTGTCGATTACCGCTTTGGACCGGGCTTCGCTTGCCGGTGCTTCGAAGAGCGTCAGGTGATCGTCGAATTCGAACACCACGCTGCGGTGTCCGCCTGAGCCGGCCAGCCACCAGACTCCTTTGCCGACTGATTCGGCCGTAACGTTGGTGGGCGGAGGCGGTTGCACCGTAGCGGCTTTCACGGCCGCCGGAGCCGCCAGGTCGGGGATGGTTCCGTCGACTGCGTTCTTCGAAACCTGCAGGTCGCCCGAGACCCAGTTTCGGAAGTCGATTTTAGAAAGATAGTGTTTCGGCAGCTTTACGCCGTCCACGGTTTCGTAGTCGGAAAAGGTTGTCGTGTTGACGATGTCACCGAGGTTATCGCTCGAGGTCATCCACTCCACCGAGGTCGGCAGGTGCGTCGAAGCGTCGATCGCCAGAGTCAGCTTGTCTCCCTGTGGAGTGGTCAGGTCGACCAATTGCTGGCCCTTCCGTTTGCGCAGGTTGCTCAGCTTCACTGCCGGGTCGAGAGTTGCCCGGATGATCACCACCGGGTTGTCCAGCATGTCGATCCGCCGGTCTTCCGGCGCCGCGCCGCCCGCCCGCTGCGTCTTGCCGTCGGGGTTGGTGTTCCACGCGACGTCGCCGTCGATGGATTGGTTTTGCCGGACGTCCGTCGCCAGGGCGAATGGAAATTGTGCGACGCGATGCTGCTCCACTCGCATCCGGCCGTTCGTCAGGTCGAGCGTGCGCTTGAATTCCGTCACTTTCCAAAGGGGAAGGGGCGCGTCCGGCGTGGGATTCTGCCCCATATTTGGGCTGCTGCCCCCGCCTTCGATAACGATGGTTTTGATTGACTGGATCCGGGCTTTGCCGCCCAGCGCGTCGGCGGCGCTCGCAATCAGCTTTTGCTCGGGCGTTTGTGCGTAGACGATTGCCGCCGACAGGGCGATCGCAATCGAGAGGTTTCGCAGGGTGGTGGTGACTGACATGGCGTGGACTAAATTATCAGATTTCGGAGGCAGTAAACTGAACTTCATATGGCGCACGCAACTATTAAGGTGAACGGCACGGCTCATGTAGTCGACGCCGATCCGGCTTGCCCGCTTCTTTACGTTCTGCGGGATGACCTCGCGCTCAACAATCCGCGCTTCGGTTGTGGCCTCGGCCAGTGTGGCGCCTGTACTGTAATCGTGGACCGTCAGCCCGTTCGCTCCTGCACTCTTCCGCTGTCTCGCGTGCTGGGGAAAGAGATCACCACGCTCGAAGGCATCGGCACGCCGGAGCATCCGCATCCCGTCCAAACCGCGTTTATTGAAGAACAGACCTTCCAGTGCGGCTATTGCCTGAACGGTTGGGTTATGGCGGCGAAAGCGTTGCTCGATAGGGTTCCTCATCCGACGGATGCGCAAATGCAGACAGCCTTCGAAGGATTGGTCTGTCGCTGCGGCAGTCACATACAGATCATGAAAGCCGTTCGCCGCGCAGCCGGTATGGAAAGGACCGCATAAACCATGGCATCGCGACGTCAGTTCTTACAACAAACCGGTGGCCTTTTGATCGGATTCAGCCTTGCCGGCACCGCAGTTTTGCCGCGGTTCCTCTCTGCCGCCGACACCGTGCCGGTTCCTTCCCCCGCCACGCTCGATGGCTGGCTCCGCATCGATCCCGATGGAATCGTCCGCGTATTCACCGGTAAGGTCGAAATCGGTATGGGTGTCCAGACTGCGTTCAGTCAGATCGTCGCGGAAGAACTCGATGTTCCCTGGCAGAAAGTGGTGCTGGTCATGGGCGATACCTCTACGACTCCCGATCAGGGTGGCGTAGGGGGAAGCACGTCCGTTGCGCAGGGTGGCCGCCCTATCCGCAATGCCGCCGCCACCGCGCGCGTGGTGCTTCTGGAACTGGCTTCGCATCAGTTAGGTGCGCCGGTAGATCAATTGGAAGTTCACGACGGTGTGGTCAGCGTGAAAGGCCAAAGTAGCAAAAGCGTCACTTACGCCTCACTCGCCGGCAGCGCCGAACTGCATGAAGCGCTCAAGGTTTCGGGCAATGGCTTCGCCCTCAACGTCGAAGGCCAGGGCAAGCCGAAAGATCCTTCGCAATACACCATCGTCGGCAAGTCCATCGCACGCGTCGATCTGCCGAAGAAGATTTTCGGCAAGGCCGAATACGTCACCGATATCCGCGTGCCGGGGATGCTGCACGGTCGCGTAATCAGACCCGCCACCGCGGGAGCAACCTTCGTCAGCGTGGACGATTCCGCGGCCAGGTCGATCCCTGGTTACCGGCAGACCGTCGTGAAAGGGAACTTCGTTGGTGTAGTCGCCCAAAATGAATGGGGCGCGGAAAAGGCTGTAAAAGCCGTGAAGGTAACCTGGAGCAACCCAACTCCCACCCTTCCCGCCGACCTCTACGCTCACATGCGTGCCGCCACCCCGAAAACCACTCGGCCCGGCATCAACAAGGGCGACACTGCTGCTGCCCTGAGCGCTGCTTCTAAGAAAGTGCAGGCGAGTTACGAGTGGCCCTTCCAGGCTCACGCGACCATGGGCCCAGGCTGCGGTGTAGCGGACGTCAAGCCGGATGGAGTTACGACCATCTGGAGTGGAGCCCAGAAACCGCATGCCTTGCAGAAGGGAATCGCTGAGTTGCTGAAGGTTCCCGCCAACCAGGTCCGCATCGTCTGGGTGGAAGATGCCGGCTCCTACGGTCGAGCCGGACACGAAGATGTTGCGGCCGACGCGGCTCTCCTGTCACAGGCCGTCGGCGTTCCGGTTCGCGTCCAATGGTCACGCGCCGACATGACTGCATGGGGCGGCAAAGGTCCTGCGACCATCGTCGACCTCACGGCCGCGTTCGACGGTGCCAACGAAGTCACGGCGCTCGACTATGCGTCGCGGGCATTCTCCGGCACGGAGATTGTTCCTCAGCCCAACACCGCAGGCAACTTCCTGGCAGGCCAATTAGCCGGCTTTGTGAACAAAGCGCCGGGCGAAGAATATGCCCAATGGGGCGACGTATCTTCCGCGTACGGATTTAAGAATGTCCGCTCGACGGGCAGCGTGGTGGCTCCGGCGTTTGATTCCGCGTCGCCTTTGCGCACCACCCACTTGCGCGATCCCGGCGGTCCCGCGGGCACCTTTGCCGGTGAATCGTTCATGGATGAGATGGCTGTGGCGGCCGGGATGGACCCTGTCGCTTTCCGCCTGAAATACATCGAAGAGCCTCGCGCAAAGGCCGTTCTCAGCGCCGCCGCCGAACACGCCAAATGGGATTCGCGGACTTCTCCCAAACGCAGCACTGGCGATGTGGTCACCGGCCGAGGCATCGCCCTGGCCCTGCGCGGCGGTACGCATGTCGCGACAGTCGCCGAAGTCGAAGTCGATCGGCGCACCGGAGCGATTCGCGTAAAGCGGTTTGTGTGCGCTCACGATTGCGGGCTGATCGTGAATCCCGATGCCCTGCGCGGAACCATTCAGGCCAACCTGGTTCAGTCGATGAGCCGCTGTCTCAAAGAGGAGGTCACTTTCGACCAGACCCGCGTCACCAGCGTCGATTGGAAGACTTATCCCATCGCGCGCTGGTCGGACATACCTGCGGTTGAGATCGTGCTGATCAATCGGACCGATTTGCCCCCGAGCGGAGCCGGTGAACCGTCGAGTCGTCCCACGGCCGCGGCGATTAACAACGCGATCTTCGATGCCACAGGTGTACGTTTGCGTCAAGCCCCGTTGACGGCAGCGAAGTTGAAGGCAGCGCTGCAGCGCGCGTGATGGTCACTGACTGGGTAGTAGTCGCGCAACAAATGCACCTCGATATCCCTCAGACTGATGTCGAGGCGATTGCGCCTCTGCTGGATAACTTGCTCGAAGCTTTTCGGCCACTGGTTGCCCAAATTGCTGACGATTACTGAGGCAGGCCGTCGGCTTCGTGCCCGAGAGGTTTCGGCGGTCGAACTTGCCCAGGAATCGCTCAGTCGGATTCGGGAGTCGCAGCCGCGCCTGAATGCCTTCATCACGATCACCGATGAACTTGCGCTGAGCGAAGCTCACCGCGCGGATGAAGAGCTCGCCCGCGGTATCGATCGCGGTTCTTTGCATGGCGTCCCCTATGCCATCAAAGACAACTTCCTGACGCGTGGAATCAGGACCACCGGTGGTTCGAAGCTCTTTGAGAATTACGTCCCGGACCATGACAGCGCGGTGGGCGAACGGTTGCGTGAAGCAGGCGCTGTATTGGTGGGAAAGACGGGATTGCACGAACTCGCCTACGGCGTGACTTCGAACAATCCCCACTTCGGGGCGGTGCACAACCCGCGTGATCCGGCACGCATTTCTGGAGGTTCAAGCGGAGGATCTGCCGCGGCAGTGGCGGCGAATCTGGTGCCCTTCGCGATCGGGACCGACACCGGCGGATCCATCCGGATTCCCGCGGCATACTGCGGGTGCGTCGGCCTGAAGCCGACATTCGACCTGGTCAGCCGCGCAGGGCTGATGCCGCTGAGCGAGTCGCTGGATCATGTCGGGATTCTGGCGAACACACCGGGCGATGTGGGGCTGGTTCTGGACGCGTTCATGACCGGTGTTGCAGTGAAGGAGAAGCCGGGGTCAAAGCGGCTGGGCATTCCCCAGAACTTCTTTTTTGACCGACTCAGCGCTTCAGTTGCCTCCGCGTGCGAAAACGCTTTCCGGAACGCGGAACGGGCAGGCGCTCGGTTAGTGCCGATCCGTGTTCCCGATCCGGCCGAGATCAATGTGGTCGGACGCGTGATTCAGCTCAGCGAGGTCTCAGCCGCGATGACGCCTTACCTGAGCCGGAGGGCGGAGTTCGGCGCGGACGTTCTGGCACTACTCGACCAGGGGCGTTTCATCGCAGCCACCGATTACGTCAACGCACTGCGTTTGCGGCGCATTTACCAGAAGCGCTGGGCGGAATTGTGGAAAGATGTCGATGCCATCCTGACTCCGGCGGTGCCCATTCAGGCGCCTTTGATCGGAGAGCGGATGGTGGAGGGTGAGGACGTGAGGATGGCGTCCACTCGTTTAGTCCGGCCCATCAACGTGCTGGGATTGCCGGCTATCTCGGTGCCGCTCCCGACCGACGGTTTACCGATAGGGCTGCAGATCATCGGTGAACCCTTTGCGGAAAAGCAGCTTCTGGAGCTGGCTGAGGGCTATCTGCCATCGTCGAGATCGTAAGGCAGATAAACAGGTTCCCAGATGTTGGACTCGATGGCGGCTTCGAAGCCGGCTACATCGCAGGGAGACAGCCCTTCCTTTATCGCTTGATGGCCGGCCGCTTTAGCTACCGTTCTGCTTACCGAACGGATGCTTTCGAGCGGTGGCAGAAGGCTGGCTTGCCTGTCTTTTATGGCAGGCGACAGATTGGCGAGTGCCAGGGCCGCAGCCTTGATCATGCCATCTGAAACTCGCGTTGCCTGGGAAGAGATCACACCCAGGGCGAGGCCTGGGAAAATGTAGGAATTGTTGGTCTGATCGATGGGTACGAGGTGCCCTTTCACGACGGCGGGTGGAAAGGGGCTGCCGGTTCCTACGAGAGCCCGGCCGTTGGTCCAGTCGAGCAGTTGCTGAGGCGTTGCTTCGCTTCGGGATGTCGGATTCGAGAGGGGGAAAATCGCGGGCCGCTCGGTAAACGCGGCCATGGCGCGAACCACTTCCTCGGTAAACGCCCCCGGCTCTCCCGATACCCCAACCATCGCAGTCGGCTTGACGTTTCGAACCACATCGGCCAGCCCGATTTCTCCCTGACTCGAAAGTTGCCAGGCCTGCAACTCCGCGGGCTTGCGGGCGAACGATTGCTGCTCGGGGCGAACACCCGGACCCTCTTCGATAAGCAGGCCGTGGCGACCGATCGCGTAGATACGCTGGTAAGCCTCTTGTTCGGTCAGGCCCTGATCCTGCATGACGGACACAAGCAGGTGTGCGATGCCAATGCCGGCGGAGCCGAAGCCGAAGAAGACAATTCTCTGATCTTTGATGGGGACTCCCGTTACGAATCCAGTCGCCAGCAAGGTTGCGGTGGCCACCGCGGCGGTGCCCTGAATATCGTCGTTGAAGGTGCAGAGCCGATCGCGATACCGGTTGAGCAGACGCTCTGCGTTAGAGCCGGCGAAGTCCTCCCATTGCAGCAGCACGTGCGGCCAGCGCTGTTTGACAGCTGACACAAACTCGTCGATGAAAGCATCGTACTCCGGCCCGCGAATTCGCTTGTGGCACCAGCCGATATAGAGGGGGCTTGCCAGCAAGGCTTCGTTGTCGGTCCCGACGTCCAGTAATATCGGCAGACAGTTCGCCGGATGTATTCCTCCGAGGGCCGTATATAGCGCCAGTTTGCCGATAGGGATTCCCATGCCTCCGGCGCCCTGATCGCCCAGTCCGAGAATGCGTTCACCATCGCTCACGACGATGCATTGGATGGAATCGTAGCGGGGATGAGAAAGAATCTGATCGATCCGGTGACGGTTCGGATAGCTCAGAAAGACGCCGCGCGGCTTATGCCAGATTTCGCTGAACCGCTGGCAACCCTCACCTACAGCAGGCGTGTAAACGATAGGCAGCGTTTCGCGAATATTGTGAATGATGAGTGAATAGAACAGAGTTTCATCGGCGTCCTGAAGATCGCGCATGAAACTGTACCGGTGAAAGGGGATTTTGTAGTCTTCGAGCGCCCGCCTGCGCCGCGCCTCCTGTTCCTCGATGGTGCCTACATGAGGCGGGAGCAAACCGTGAAGAGAAAAGCGATCCCTCTCGTCATCCGGAAACGCCGTTCCCTTGTTGAGCCCGGGGTGATTCAGAAGGTCGTATCCGGTGAGTCTGGTTCTGATCCTGCGTTCGTCCGCCATCCCTCCATCCTGACGCATCTTCAGTGGTGATTGAGGAAGTGAATGACTCAATCATTGTTTAGTGATTGTTTAGTTATTACTTCCTCATGAATTCACCGCTACGCTGATTCCTCAGGCATGGGAACGGGATACGCCACGGGTTTACCCAGAACAGTCGAATACCTCGTCGGAGCAATCGCGGCTTACGCCGTCACCTATGGAGCATTTCGCCTTCACCTGGCGCTGGCGGCAGTTTCGTCTTTGTACCTGTTGATGGTGATTCTGGCGGCTTTTCGATGGGGTGTCTGGGAAGCGACGGCGGTAACTATTGGGGCGTTTCTTTGCCTCGATTACTTCTTCACGGACCCCTTGTTCAGCCTTCGCATGACGAATTCCTCCCAGTGGATCGCGCTGGGCGTATTCGAATTTGTCGGGCTCCTGGTGGGCCGTCTGTCGGGCGAAGCCAGGCAACAGGCGCGGAATGCGAACGAAGAACGCAACAAGATAGCCCACCTTTATGAATTGAGCCGACTGGTGCTTCTGATCGATCACCACAAGCCACCCGGTCAACAAATTTCCGACTTCGTTCAAAACGCTATCGGAGTGGAATCCGTGGCTCTGTTCGATCCGGCTGCGAACGATTACGGCGAAGCGGGCGCGAACCGCCCAGAGGTCCGGGATCTGGCGCGGCGCGTCTGGGCACAGGACTCGGATTCCGATTCTGTAGCTAAATCAGAGCACACCTGGGCACGCGTATTGCGGGCCGGCGGAAGACGCATCGGCGCTATTGCCATGCGGAAACAAGGCTTAAATGCGCTTACCGTGGATGCGATCGCTTCGATTGCAGCGATAGCGCTGGAGCGTTCCAGGAGTCTGGAGAGCGAGGCCCGGGCCGAGGCTGCGCGTGAGAGCGACCAACTGCGGACGGCGGTTCTCGATGCGCTGGCTCACTCTTTTAAAACTCCTTTGACGGCAATCCGCGTGGCCAGTTCGGGACTGCTTGAAACCGGTGTTCTTCGCCCGCGCGAGTCAGCTCTGGTCGCGTTGATCGATAGTGAATCGGCACAGCTCAGCGAACTGGCGAATCGTCTGCTTCAAACTGCACGTCTGGATAAATCGGGAGTATCGGTGCAGCGTGAGGAGTGCCGGACAGCGGGCCTGATCGAGAGCATGCTTGAACGCCTTCCGCGGGATTTTGAAGGTCACTCAATCGAAATCGAAAACCCCGGCGAGGATCTGTGGATCAGGGGCAACGGCGAACTGGTTGTGGTTGCGCTGCTCCAGGTGGTGGATAACGCGTTGAAATATTCGGCTCCGGGTTCCGCTGTGAGTATTACCACCACACACGAAGCGGAGGAGGTGATTATCTCGGTGCATAATCAAGGCCCGGTGATCGGACCGGAAGACCGTCAGTGTATTTTCGAACGCTTCTACCGCGCACCGAGCACCAAGTATCTGACGCCCGGCACGGGTCTGGGCCTCTCCATCACACGGAGAGTGGCTGAGGCGCATGGGGGACATGTCTGGGTGCGCAGCGACGAGTCAAGCGGGACGACATTCTTCCTGGCGCTTCCCGTTTCGCCGGGAGCTGTTTATGAATCGATTTGAAGTATGTCTCTTTGACTTATCGATTTTTCTTATGCCCGTAATAAGCATTGCTGCCTGAGTTCATGTTCATGACATCTTAAGG
>Ga0302320_10001518_pt1 | contig 55660 bp, 52 predicted proteins | sample Bog_T0_3_FD_202130 | JGI IMG/M metagenome (GOLD analysis project Ga0302320, IMG submission 202130) | Peat permafrost microbial communities from Stordalen Mire near Abisko, Sweden - Bog_T0_3 | ecosystem: Environmental > Terrestrial > Soil > Wetlands > Peat | place: Sweden: Abisko, Stordalen Mire...
GCGGAGGTTTCCGCGAAGAGGCTATTCGGTCCGGCCGCATCGGCAAACTCAAGCGAACTGGATTCGGTGGACGATGAAAAACCGGGCGCGCCGGCCTGGTTCTGGGATGCAGTGGACTGCGCACTCGCCAAGCAGGCTGCCAACAGAGCCGCAGACCCTGCGAAACTCACACGCCGCAGAAGCGGCATTGAAGCGTGAAATGTCATGTCGAAACCTCTAGGATTAATTTGTGTTTAAGTGCAGCCAGGCGGTTTTTCACCCGGCACTTGAATTAGACACCAAATCTGGCCAGAGGTTGCGTGCCGGCCGAAAGGCAGCTCTCGGCAGTCGCCTGGCCGGGAGTGCCGCTATATTCAGAAGGTGCCACCATCTGCATAAAGTATCACTTAACCATAATGTGGCACTATAATAAAAAGTGCCACTGACAGGAGGGAAACATGGGACTTCAAACTCGGATACGCCTGAGTGAAAAGGGCCGCCTGGTCATTCCGGCAGCGATGCGCGAAGCGCTTGGGATGGCCGTTGGCGGGGTGCTCGATTTGCGCGTCGAAGACGGCGAACTGCGCATTGCGACGATGCGTGAGCGCATTCGTCGCGTGCAGGAGCGGACCCGGCGGATTATCCCACCGGGAGTCAGTCTTTCAGAGGAACTGAGCGCGGAACGGCGCGAGGCGGCAAAGCATGAATGAGGTTGTGTTGGACGCCTCCGCGATTGCGATGGTGGTGTCACTCAAGGAAGGAGGGGAAACATGGAACTTCGGGATCGTGGCCAAATCGGCGAAAAGGGCAGGATTGTTATCCCGGCTGCAATGCGGGAGGCGCTCGGGATAAGCGTAGGCGACTCGGTGGTCCTTTGCGTGAAGGACGACGAATTGCGCATTTCGACGTTAAGGGGCAGAATCAGGCGCGCCCAGCGAAATGTGCGTCACCTCGCTCCGCCGGGAACCCTGGTTTCAGACGAATTGAGCGCTGAGCGGCGCGAGGCGGCAAAGCATGAATAAGGCCGTGCTCGATGCATCCGTCATCCTCGCGGTGCTCTTTCATGAACGTGGCGCCGAGAAGATGACCGACGAGATCATGGATTGGGCCGTGGTCAGCGCGGTCAATTTGGCCGAAGTTCAAAGCAAACTGGTAAAAATGGGCCATCCCCCCGAAAATGCCTGGGCTGATGCCCTTTTGCTGGAGACAGCCCCTGAACCCTTCACTGCAGACCACGCCAGGATCGCCGGCGATCTGATCGCAACGACGGAGAAATTCGGACTGTCGTTGGGCGCCCGCTCCTGCCTGGCGTTGGCGATTGCGCTCAAAGCTCCCGTCTACACCACCGAGCAGGCTTGGAGAAATCTGAAGATAGGCGTTCCGATCCACGTGATCCGGTGAGGCGGATCATGCTTGTGCAGCCGGCAACGAAGAGCCTTGGATACGAAGAATTGCAGCCGGCAACGGATTCCGCTTCTCCGCTCGCGGCAACTTACCGGAATGGGGTGGGGATTACATTGAAAACGTCTGCCCATGCATGCGCAATCATGCCTGGCCGCAGGCTCTTGCGCCACTGTGCGAGGATTCCGAAGAGTGCCCCAAGCACCGAGATCAGGATCACCTGCTTGACTCCCTGGTACCAGTGGCAGATTCCGAACAGAACGGCCTGCCCCAGCACGGCGAACGCGGCGCTTCGCGTCAACGCCAGAAATTGCTTTTGGAAATAGCCGCGAAACACCAACTCCTCGCAAAATCCGGAGGTCATCGACATGACGACCCAGAGCGTGACCTCAATTGCTCCCAGCGGGTTTACAAATTGGAGCGATCCGGCATGACTGGGGCGTCCCACAAAACTGCTGAGCGCTCCCACCCCCTCAAATACGATCCAAAACCCCGCGGCAATGGCGACGTCGCGCAGCACTTGCCTCAAGTTCATCCAGCGTCCGCCTATGATGTCGCGAAGCCGGGCCGCGCCTGGCACAAGTCCGCCAAGCCAGATGTACATGGCCATCGCCCACTGAGAGCCTATAACGAATAAATAGTGGACTGCGTTTCCGTGATGCTGCTCGCCAACTGCAAGGCTGTGGCTTTGCCATCTGAAAGTGACCCAGACAAATGCCGGCAGGATGATCAGCAGGCCCAGCGTGTGCCACAAAGGCGCGATCTGCGCGGCCTTCGCTCGCGATGCCGGCTGTCCCGCATTGGTTTCCATGGGTCGCATCCAAACCATCCGAATCCTGCGCCGCCCCCTGCGGGCGAGCATTTCCGCTCACACACGTTTGGCGACTAGTTTGACGTCAAGTTCCATCCCCATCGCATCCGCGTAGCGCATCAGGGTTCGCATGGTCACGTTCTCCGGCCTGCGCTCTGTTCTGCTCAACTGGGGTGTGCTGGTCCCCATCGCGACCGCCAACTGTGCCTGCGTCAGTCCCTTGCTCTTTCGCTGCTTGGCCAGTTCCAGGCCAATCGCCAGCAGTCGGACCTCTTCCTTGTACCCCTGGCGTACTGCCGGGATTTGCAGTTGCTGCTCGACGAACTCGTCCCAGGCTGTTTTCATCGCTTTTCTCTCCCACTCCCGCGGGGCTCCTGTTTACCGGATTGCCCCTGTTTCGATCCATGCCCTCTCGACTCATGCGCGACCATTCTATGCAGCGCCAACCGGATTTCCGGCGGAGGCACCGCCTCTGTGTTCTTCGCAAAACCGTTCAGAAGTATGCAAGTCCGCCGATCGTCGAAGAAGTAAAGCACCCTGTAGCGGGTTTTGCCCAAACGCAGGCGAAGTTCCCTCAACCTGCCCTCGATCTGCGATGTATAAGGAAAGTCGAGCGAAGGCCCATGATCCTTGAGCAGTTGAATCCTGGCGATGAGCTTTCCTCGCACTTCTTCCGGCAACCCCAGCATCCAATCCCGTACCGGCAGAGCTTCTTCGTTTCCCTTGAAAAACTCGACGCTCCAACCCGTAGGGTCCTTCTGCATCACATCGGCATTTTATCAAAAATGATAAACAGACGGTTGAAAATTTGCAGGTAGATCGTGTTTTGCCCTGGCAATCGCGCTCAACGCCCCGGTTTACACGGCGGAACAGCTTTGGAGAAACCTGAATGCCGGCATCCCGATTCATGTGATTCGGTGAACGGATTTAATGTATCGTGCGACGCATTTCAAAAGGCTAGCCAAAGCTCGTTTTTCCGGCGCACGGGTCATTAGTATCCTAGACCTGAACGAATAGACTTTACCAATAGGTCTTTGAGCACGTTCAACGCAGCGGCCTGTTCTGCCAAAGGCTTATTGTCCACAATAGCCCTCTCGTAAGTAGCAAGCGCAGATTGTTCGCCAATCTGTCCATAAACCTGAACAAGCAAACAGAGTCTATGCCACGCTAATTCGTTCGTCTTTTTCCAGGCAGCTTGCTCGTCCGCCTCCATCTTTCCACCGGCCTCAAGGAGTTCATAGGTGGACAACTCCCGTTCAATGACGGCTTCTGCGATCTTTTCCGTTTTGGCGAGACGTATTTTGAATTTCTCGTGCTTTCGAGCGTCGCGTTGATTTACAAACCATCCCGTTACGATGACAAGCGTAGAAACAACAATTGATACCGCGGTGAATCCGTCCTTCCAGACCATGACGCCCTCTTTCATTCAGCGAGGCAATTGTATTCGTTACCGTAATCTGTGTCAGTTTTCCAGAGTGCATAAGTTTCATATGCAGTAGCATCTAAGGCCGGAGCATCGCTCCGGCCTTGGCTGTTTCCGTTGGCTCGCTGACCAGCTCACCCCTGAATGTCGAACTGCTCCGGATGCAGCGTCGCATCGCTCTTCACCAGGATGTTCTTGCCCACCAGCTCCTCAAATTCCGTAAGCCAGCTGGCGTTGTTTTGCTTGAGCACCTTGACCGTCTCCGGATTCACGCGCAACAGCACATCGGCGCCTTCGAAGTGCTTTTTCATCTTGCGCAGCTCGGTGTAAATCTCGTTGCACACCGTGGTCGAGCTTTTCACCATGCCGGTCGCCTGGCACGTTGGGCAGGGAACTGAAAGCGTCCGCTCCAGCGACTGCTTGACGCGTTTGCGCGTGATCGCCACCAGGCCAAAGTCGTTGAATTGCAGAACCTTGGTCGGAGCGCGATCGGCTTTGAGCGCTTCTTCGAGGGCGGCGAGGACCTTGAACCGATTCTTGCGCTCATCCATGTCGATGAAGTCGATGACGATAATGCCGCCCAGGTCGCGCAGCCGAATCTGGCGGACAATCTCCGGCACCGCGTCGAGGTTGGTCTTCACGATCGTGTCCTCAAGCCGCGCCGACTTGCCCACATATTTGCCGGTGTTGATGTCGATGGCCACCAGCGCTTCAGTTTGATTGATGACGATCGACCCGCCGCTCTTGAGCCAGACCTTCGAGCGCAGCGCCTTTGAAATCTCGTCCTGAATCCCGAAATGCTCAAACAGCGGCGTCTCCTTGGTGTAGAGCTTGACGCGCCGCACCAGCGAGGGAGAAAACCGGTTGAGGAACTTCACGATGCGCTCGTAATCGGCTTCCGAATCGACCCAGATGTTGGAGAAGTTGGAGCTCACCTGGTCGCGCAGAATCCGCTCGATGAGCGAGAGGTCGTGATAAATAAGCGCCGGCGAATTCGACGAGTCCGACCGCTGCTTGATGTCGTTCCAAAGGTTCATGAGGAAGCGCAGATCGGCGCGCAATTCGTCTTCCGATGCGCCTTCGGCCGCGGTCCGCACAATGAATCCGCCGGTTGCTTCACCGCGCTCGTGCACCAAAATCCGCTTCAGCCGGTGGCGTTCCTCATCCGAGGCGATCTTGCGGCTTACGCCCACATGCGTCACCGTCGGCATGAAGACCAGAAAACGTCCCGGCAGCGCGATATGGCTGGTAATGCGCGCGCCTTTCTTGGCAATCGGCTCCTTGGCAATCTGAACCAGAATCTCCTGGCCCGATTTCAGAAGGTCTGAAATGATCGGCAGGTCTGAGGTCTGCATCGAGCGGCGCGAAGGTCCGCGGCGGTTCCCCGCTCCCTGCACAGGCTTTCCGGGGCGTCCACGGCTTCCGCGTGCATTGCGGTCGCGGCGCGGCTGTCCGCCTGCCGGCTGCGTTCCAGCGGCAGGTTCTTCCTCCTCTTCGTCCTCGCCGTCAATTCCTTCCTCGTCGTCGCCGTTTTGCTCGTCCAGATTCAATTGAATGCGATGGTCGAGGTGCGCCTCCTGCAACATTTCGCCCAGGTCGCCGGAGCGAATCTGGGGGGGAAGCGTCTCCTCCTCGTAATCGTCGAGATCGGGCTCCTCGGTCTTGTGGCGGCGATGATGAGGAGCGGCCTCAAATTCCTCGCCCTCGATCACCTCTTCTTCGATGTGTCCGGCGCCGGGCGCATAGGCTGAGACCGCCGGCGCCGATGGTGCGGGCGCGGGCGCTGCAGGCTCTTCTTCTCTTTTCTTCTTTCCGCCCAGGCCGAACAAGCGGAAGCCGGTGGGAGACGCAGGATCGATGCGATGCGAGGCGGATCCATCGGCTTCCGTCTCCGCGGCGGGCTCCTCTTGCTCCGCAGCGCGCAGTGTCTCCTCCTCATACAACTCATCGTCGTCGGCCGGATCTTCTTCCGAGCGCGATTCAACCGAATCCGGCGCCAACTGGTCTTCGGCGAATTCGACGCTGTGCTCCCGGGGCGCCGCTTCGATCTCGCGCCACGAAGGCGGCGTGGACTCTTCTACCGTCGCACCCTGCTTCTCCGTGCCGTGCTCTTCATTGCCCGCTTCCTCGTGTTCGATCTCTGCGTGTTGAGTTTCATCAGGCTCAGCGCCGGCCGTCGATTCAGCGCTCTCTTCGTCTCCTGCCTCAGATTCGCCGGCTGCCGGCTCGCCCGCTTCCTCCGCCGGCTCCTCCCTCTGCGGGCGACGACGCGAGATCGATTCTCCGGGCAACAAGCCGCTGCCGTCCCACTGCAGGGGAGCTTCAACCAGCGTCGAAGGCTTGAAGGTCGGGCGCGGCCCGGCGGGAGCTTCGGGCGCGGACTTTGGTGTCTCGTCCGCCGGCGCGCCACCGTACTTTGAAAGCGATTCTCCAGGCAGCACAAAGGGCTCCGGAGCCTTCTGGGAGCGATGGGGCTGAGGAGTGAAATGTGCCTCGGCCGCTTGAATCTCTTCGGCCTTCTCCGGTTCCGCATCCGGCTTACGCGAGGTTTCGGAGGATTCCCCGGCTGCCTCGCCAGGCTCGGAGGTCGACCCGGTGCCGCGGCTTCCGCGACGATGGCGGCGTCCGCGCCAGCGCCTGTTCCCGCCGGCTTCCTCGCTGCCTTCTTCGTGTTCGGGAACCGCCGGATATTCGGGGGTGGAAGGTGCGTTGGCCGCCGTCTCCGACGCGCTGCCCTCTGCCGGCTGGCGATCCCGCGGCTGCCGCTCCTGCCGAGTGTCCTGTCCCTGTCCCGGTGCCTGCCCCGGCCCCGGCCCCTGCTGCGGTTTCTGTCCGCTGCGCGAACCGCGATCGTCCTGCCGTCCGCTCCGGCCCTGCTCCTGGCCGTTTGTGTGCCGAACCTCCCGTGGAGGCTGGGTTGCGCCGGTTGCCGCTGCCTTTTCGATCTCGTCGTTGTCTTCCTGGTCTTCCAGTTCGACAAAGTCGGTTACATACAGGAAGGCATCGCGCTCCAGGCCCAGATCCACAAATGCGGATTGCATGCCGGGAAGGACGCGGGTTACGCGGCCGTTGTAAATGGAGCCCGCGAGGGTGTACTCGTTTTCGCGTTCGTAGTAGATTTCCGCGAGTTGATCGTCTTCAAGAATTGCAAGCCGCGTCTCATGCGGCGTGCTGGAGATACAAATTTCCTTTGCCATCTTACCTTTCCGTCCGGCAGATTAATGCTGCCGGTACCCGCGGCAAGGCCGGAAGGAGGCGCGCAAAACCGGAAGGCGAGGCGATAAGCAGAAAGGACGACCTGAAAGCGCTGATGCGGCGGCTTCCGTGCGGCTGCCAACCCGGGAGGGCGGCGAACCACGGCGGATATCCAATAGTACTAACCGTACAAGCTGTCGAGTGCGGTGATCCGTTTGCAGAGATTTTGTGGCCATTCTCGCCGAAAAACCCGGCCGGGCCGTTTCGCCGCTGGCGTGCGCATGGAATTGCCGCGTGAAGGGAGCGGGGAGTGCCTCCCAACCGCGATCCATGCAGCGTACAGGCCGCCAAGGGCCTTCCCGTCTCTGCGTGCTCATGAACCCAATCCTGCCGGGCGTGATCCATCGGGACCTGGCCGGCGAAATGCATTAAAACCAATCACTTGCGAGCCAGACCCTTCCGGCCGGCGCAAGAGAAAAACTCATGTACCCGCGTCCCATCCTGCCGGACAAAGACGCCTCAGTTCACGAACCGGCGCATGCGGACATTCATCGCCACGCCCAGCGCCAGGAACGTAAACAACACCGAAGAACCGCCGTAACTCATTAACGGTAAAGGAATTCCGGTGACTGGCATAAAGCCGATGACCATGCCCACGTTGACCGCGATCTGGAAGGTCAACACAGCCACAATTCCCATAATAATCAAGGAACCAGGCAGATCCGCGGCAGTTTGAGCGTTTTGAATCAAACGCATCAATATGAAGAAGTATAGCAGCAGGACGAAAAGCGCGCCCACAAACCCATGTTCCTCGCTGAATGAGGCGAAAATGAAGTCCGTATACGGAATAGGCAAAAAGTAGCCCTGAGTCTGGCTTCCTTTCTCAGCACCCTTGCCCGCCAGCCCACCTGAACCGACCGCAATGAGAGATTGCCGGATTTGATAGCCGCTGCCCTTGGGGTCGTTATCGGGATTGATGAAGCTGGTAAGCCGCGCCTTTTGATACTGTTTCAGGACCTTCCCGCTGGACCAGACCCCGGCAATGAGAGCCAGCGCGCAAACTGACAGAATCGTCGCCTGGCGGACGCTGATGCCGCCCAGAAATAATCCCGCGACCAGAATGGGACAGTAGGTAAGCGTGGTGCCCAGATCGGGCTGAATCAGCACCAGCGCCATGGGTGCGCCAACCAGAGCAAAGGCTCTGAATATCTCCCTCCAGGTAAGGTTGCGCCCTCCCAGATTTGCAAAGTAGCGCGCCACCACCAGGATCAGCACCAGCTTCACCCACTCCGACGGCTGAAACTGGATGGGTCCCAGGCTGATCCAGCGCCGCGCGCCCAATGCCTTGTGCCCCACCAGCTTTACCGCAACCAGGGCCAGCAAGAAAACGCCATAAGCCCAAGGCGCCCAATCGAGCAGGCGGTGATAGTCGATTTTGGCCAGCACGAACATGCCGGCCAATCCCGCGCCAATCCACAGCATCTGCTTGGTTTCAAAGCTCGCAAACCGGGTATGCAGCGTGGCCGAGTGAATCTGCAGGACTGAGATCACGCTCAGCATCAGCACCAGGCCCAGCAGCCCCCAGTCGAACTCGCGAAAGCTCAGCATCCGGCGCATCGCGGTCATTGACCCTTGCCTCCGCTCGCGGGTCGAACTGCTTCCGGCTGGGGCGCGGCTGCGGCAATGCTTGCTCCGCGTGCCTGTTCGGCATCAAGCTTTTGCGCGGCGCGGGCCGCCGGGCTCGCCCGCGTTTTCGCCTGCGCAACAATCTTGCCATTCTGAATCAGGAACTCGCCGGCATGCATCCTGTCCGGGCTGCCGCTCCCGCTGCCGAGTTTGCGGCCGGAGTCCGGTGTCGTCCACACCGCGCTCATCTCCACCGGCGCTGCTTCCTTCACCGGCGCCAGGTTATTCGCCAGCCGCCGCTGCTTCTCAATATAGGCGGCGGCGACCCTGGCGCCAATGCGGGCGGGGTAGTAACTAAAGCCGCCGTTCTGCCAGAGCACGGCCACCACCAGCTCGGGATTCTTGCTCGGAGCCACGCCCACAAACCACACGTTGGGATTGGTGGACTTGCCTTTGGTTGTCTTGCCCAAAGCCTCGTGGCTCATTACCTGCGCGGTTCCGGTCTTGCCGCCGAAGTCGATTCCTCGTAATCCATCCGCGCCGGCGGTGTGAAAGAGACCGGGCTGAGTCACCTGGTACATGCCGTCGGTGATGGTGGTCCAGTTGTCGGGGTCGATGGGGATATACGCGTCGCCGCTGCCCGGAAAGCTCTCCAGCAGCGCCTTGCGAAAGTCCCCGGGAAGCTGATCCTGGAATACAACGTGGGGGCGGACCAGGTGACCGCCCGAGGCGATGCCGCCGATAATGCGCGCCAGTTGGATCGGCGTGGCTTCCACCGCGCCCTGGCCGATGGCGACGTCGAGCGTCTCGTCGGGATACCAGCGGGCATGGTAGTTTTTCAGCTTCCACTCCGCCGATGGCATCAGCCCGGCCTGCTCGCCGGGAAGATCGATGCCGGTCTTCTGCCCGTATCCGAACTCGGTGGCGTATTTCGCGATTCTGTCGATGCCCAGCTTGTCGCCCAGCATGTAATAAAACGTGTCGCAGGAGAAGGGAATCGCGTTGTGAATGTTCACCGCGCCGTGATGTTCGTCGCAATGGTGGAAGAATCCGTAGGGGCCCCATCCGCCCGAGCAGGTGATCTTCATGTCCTGCGCAATCCCCTCCTGCAGGCCGGCAACGGACATCAGGATCTTGAATGTCGAACCCGGCGCCAGTTGAGCCTGAATGGCCTTGTTCATCAGCGGGTGATCGGGGTCGTTGATGAGCTTGTTCCAGTCCACGCGGTTGATGCGAACGGCAAAGGCGTTGGGATCGAAGCTGGGACGGGAGACCATGGCCAGTATGTCGCCATTGCGCGGATCCATGGCCACGATGGCGCCGCTGCGGCTGCCCAGTGCCAGCTCCGCGGCCTTCTGCAGGTCTTCGTCAATGGTCAGTTTCAGGTCCTGTCCCGGCGTCGCGTGCTCGATTCCCAGGTAGCCCACCTCGCGACCGTGACTGTCTACAATCACTTCGCGAGAACCGTCCTGGCCCCTCAGCAACTGGTCGTAGGTCTCCTCCACGCCGGCCTTGCCCACCACGTCGCCGGGCTCGTAGTAGGCAAAGCGCGGATTGTTCAGATCGTCCTCGCTCACTTCGCCCACGTAACCGATCAGGTTGGCCGCAAATCCGTCGCGCGGATAAAGCCGGCGTTCCTCGTCGATGGTTTCCAGCTCCGGCAGCTCATTGCGGTGCGACTCGATAAACGCCTGCTCGTCGGCGGTAATGTCCTGCTTGATCGGGATGGGTTGATAGCCGGGCGCGGTGCGGTAATGGCGGATGGTGGCGCGCAACTGGTCGAGGTCCAGGTTGAGGCCGCGGGCAATCAGGGGCAGATCGTCGTCGACGTTGCGATTCTGCTCCCGCACCAGAAAACAGGAAACAGAAGGGTAATTGTCCACGATCAGGCGGTTTTCGCGGTCGAACAGCTTGCCGCGCGGAGCCAGGATAGGCTCTTTGCGTATGCGGTTCTGCTCCGCGAGCTGCTTGAAGTTCTCCCCGCCCAGCACCTGCAGCCGCCACAGTTGCCCGGCCAGCACCAGCATCATGAGCAGAATGCCGTACTGCACCACCGTCAACTTGAGGGAGGAGAGCTTTTCGCCGCGATTAAAGTTGATCTGCGCCATGTTTCCTAGTCTAAGGATACGTCTATTCCCGTTCTATTCCCTATTCCCTATTCCCTATTCACTTTTTCACTTATTCACTTCTTCACTCGTTCCCTATTCCCAGTCCTTCATCACTCCCTGATCTGCAGACGGTCGAGCAGCGGAAACAGCACCATGGCGATCAGCGAGTTGCCGATGGCGCGGAACAGCTCGGTGAACCACTGCCATTCCAGCTCCAGGCCGAGCAGAATCCGATAGGTGAAGACAAAGATGGCGCTCGAGAGCAGCGAAAGCAAAAAGGTGAGCATCAGGCGAATGGTGTGGTTTTCCACGTCGATGCGCACGCCCACCGACGCGGCCAGAAAGCCGACCGCGGTTTTGGCGATGCCGTCGATGCCGATCGCGTGGTGCGAGAGCGCATCTTCAAACAGACCCATGGCCGCGCCCATGAGAGTTCCCTGGATGGGGCTGCGCCGGCCCAGCGCAAAATATACAGTCACCACCAGTGGCAGGTCGAACCAGTCATAGCGCCCGATCACCCGCGGCAACCACGCCTGGAGCACCAGTGCGGCCAGCGGCAACAAAGCGTAAAGCAGCAGAGGATAGCGGCGGATCTCCAGATCGCGGCGGAAGTTGGCGCCCAGGACTGACATGGCTAGGGATTCCTCTCCGGCTTGGCTTTCTGCGGCGTGGGCGTTTGAGCCTTTGGTGTTTGGGGCTTGGCCGGCGCATCCGGCTTTGAGGAGTCGTTCGATGCGGGAACTGGTTCGGAATTCGCTCCCGGAGTGAAGCGGTCCGGATGCAGCGCCTGGGGCGGGTGGGCCACGATAATGGGATTCGAGTTATCCAACAGCGGCTGCTGATCCGGCGGAAGGTTGGGATCGATCAAACCGGGAAGATGCTCGGCCATGATCTGCGAGGCCTTCAACTGGTCCCTGATTGCCTGGTCTTTAATCGCCTGGGCTTCAGCGCCTTTCTCGGTTTCGCTCGAGCTTATGTCCTGCTGTTCCTGCGGCGAAAAGCGCGGCTCGGTGTTGGTGACCACCAGCACCTCGTCGAGCTGGTCAAGATGCGCCGCGGGCTTGACCATGACATCGATGAAGGCGTCGCGGTCCGGATCGCGCACCACTTTCTCAACCACCCCAACCGGCAGTCCGCGCGGAAATATCAGGTCGCCTCCGGCGGTGAGCACCACTTCGCCGGGTTTGATGCGCTCGTCGGCCAGTATGCCCACAATCTCGAGCTGGCCCGAAACATTGCCGGTGAGGATGCCGCGAATCCGCGTCGTTTCAAGTATCACGCCCGCGCCGCTGGTCTGGTCGTCGATCAACAGCACCTGGGCGGTGCTCGGAAAGACGTCGCGCACTTTGCCCACGATACCGTCGGCCGTAATCACGGCCATGTCGGGCTTGAGACCGTAGTTCGAACCTTTGTCGAGGTAGAAAACCCGCGACTGATCGCTGCCGCCGGAGCCGATGGCCTGCGCCGCCACCGTCGAGTAGATATATTTCTGCTGGAAGCCGAGCAGAGCCTGCAGGCGCTGGCCCTGGCGCGCGTCTTCAAGCAGCGCGGCCTGTTCCAGCCGCAGCCGGTCGATGGTCTGCTGCAGTTCCTGGTTTTGCCGGCGCACATGACGCAGGTCGGCATAGTTCGTCCACAGGTAGTCAATGCCGAGTTTCGATCCATGGATGCCCCGCTCCGGCGGCGCAACCAGGTCCTCAGCCCATAGCCGGATGAGCCGCACCCCGGAACTGTCGCCGGGGTCCAGGCTCGAATGCCCAGCCGCGGTGTGCCGCACCTGCACGGCCAGCCCCAGGATCTGCGCCATCAGGACGGTCAGCAGCACCAGCAGATTGCGATAGCGGACGAAGAAGGATTCCATAGAAGCCAGTGGTCAGTGGTCAGTGAACAGTGGTCAGATAAAGCCGTGCAGTTGCGAACCTGCACGTTTATGTCTCGGGAAACACAGGCTCGGCATGTGAAGCCGCAGAATTCAAACTCCGCAAGCACCTGCTGATCACTGATCACTGACCACTGACCACTGTTCTTAGTCGATCTTGATCTTGCGCAGCAGGCGGAAGTCGGAAAGCATCTTGCCGGTTCCAAGAACCACTGAAGCCAGCGGATCGTCGGCCACTGAAACCGGCAGCCCGGTCTCCTCGCGGATGCGCTTATCGAGATTCTTGATCAGCGCGCCCCCGCCGGTCAGCACGATGCCGCGGTCGCTGATGTCCGCCGAAAGCTCGGGCGGGGTGCGCTCCAGGGCCACGCGGATGGCGTTCATGATCACGGCAATGCATTCGCCCAGCGCCTCGCGAATCTCGCTGTCGTCAATCGTAATGGTTTTCGGCACGCCCTCAATCAGGTTGCGGCCCTTGATCTCAAGTGTGAGCGGCTTGTCCAGCGGAAATGCCGAACCGATCTCAATCTTGATCATCTCCGCCGTGCGCTCGCCGATCAGCAGGTTGTATTTGCGCTTCAGATAGTTGGTAATGGCCTCGTCCATCTGGTTGCCGGCCATGCGCACCGAGCGCGAGTACACAATGCCTGAGAGCGAGATGACGGCGATATCGGTCGTCCCGCCGCCAATGTCCACCACCATGTTGCCGGAGGGCTCGGTAATCGGCAGCCCCGCGCCGATCGCCGCCACCATGGCCTGTTCCACCAGGTAAACTTCACTGGCCTTGGCGCGATACGCCGAGTCTTCGACGGCGCGCTTTTCCACCTGCGTAATCTCCGACGGCACCCCGATCACGATGCGCGGATGCACCAGCATCTTGCGGTTGTGCGCCTTCTGGATAAAGTAATTGAGCATCTTTTCGGTCACTTTGAAGTCGGCGATGACGCCGTCCTTCATCGGCTTGATGGCCACGATGTTGCCCGGCGTGCGGCCCAGCATCTCCTTGGCCGCCTTGCCCACTGCCTCCACCTCGCCCGTGTTCTTGTTGATGGCCACAATCGAGGGCTCGTTCACAACGATGCCCTTGCCGGCAGCGAAGACAAGGGTATTGGCAGTGCCGAGATCGATGGCTAGATCGCTCGAAAACATGCTGAATAGCGAGCGCAAACCGTGCGATCGCGAAGAGCGCGAAGGATATCCGTTCAAAGACATTGGGAGCTGAGCTCTACCTCAAAGCCTATTGTACGGCTTGCCGCTGCGGCCCGTCGGCGCGCCCAAACAGCTCCCGCCGATCCCAGGACGCCGGTTGCCCTTGTTCACCATCCCTGCCCCTTCCGCGTTACCATGTTCAACGGCGATTAAAGAGGTCCCCAATGTCCTGTCCCACGTATCACAATCTGATCGGCGGCCAGTGGTTACCGGCCACAAGCGGCAAAACCATCCTCAACCTCAACCCGGCAGACCACTCCGACGTGGTGGGGGCATTTCCCTCCTCGCACGCTGAGGACGTTGGACTTGCGGTCGCGGCGGCAAAAAAGGCCTTCGCCACATGGCGGCTGGTTCCCGCCCCCAGACGGGCTGAGATCCTGATGCGCGCCGGCATCCTGCTCCAGCAGCGCAAGGAAAAATACGCCCGCGATATGACCCGCGAAATGGGCAAAGTCCTGGCTGAAACCCGCGGCGACGTCCAGGAGGCCATCGACGAGGCCTTCTACGTGGCCGGCGAGGGACGCCGTCTCTTCGGCCAGACCACCCCCAGCGAGTTGCAGAACAAGTTCGCCATGAGCGTGCGCATGCCGGTCGGCGTGGTTGGCCTCATCACCCCGTGGAACTTCCCCATGGCCATTCCCAGTTGGAAGCTCTTTCCCGCGCTCGTTTCAGGCAACACCTGCGTCATCAAGCCGGCCACCGACACGCCGCTCTCCACCTACAACCTCGTTCAGGCGCTGGTCGACGCGGGCCTTCCGCCGGGCGTGGTCAACATCGTCTCCGGAACCGGCTCGGCCGCCGGCGCGGCCCTGGTTGAACACCCCGACGTGCGCGCCATCAGCTTTACCGGGTCCAGCGAGGTGGGCTCTCACGTGGCCCAGCGCGCCGCCGCCACCTTCAAGCAGGTTTCGCTTGAAATGGGCGGCAAAAACGCGCAGATTGTCCTCGACGACGCCAATCTTGAACTGGCTCTCGACGGCGCGCTCTGGGGAGCATTCGGCACCACCGGCCAGCGCTGCACGGCCACCAGCCGCATCCTGCTGCAAAAAGGGATCGCCGCGGAGTTCACGTCGAAGTTTGTCGAGCGCGCAAAAAAGCTCAAGGTCGGCAACGGCCTCGATGAACAAATCGAAGTCGGGCCCCAGGTCAACGCAAATCAAATCGAGACATCGGCCAGGTACGTCGGCATCGCTCTCGGCGAAGGCGCGAAGCTCCTCTGTGGCGGACACGCGCTCACTCAAGGCCCCCATGCCCACGGAAACTTTTTCGAGCCCACGGTGATTGGCGCGGTAACTCCCGCCATGCGCATCGCCCGCGAAGAAGTCTTCGGCCCGGTCGTCAGCCTGATTGAATTTTCCACCTTCGAAGAAGCCATCGAAATCGCCAACTCCATCGACTACGGCCTATCGACATCTCTTTATACGAAGGACGTAAACCGCGCCTTCACCGCCATGCGCGATCTCGAGTCGGGCATCACCTACATCAACGCGCCCACCATCGGCGCGGAGGTGCACCTGCCCTTCGGCGGCGTAAAGCACACCGGCAACGGCCATCGCGAAGGCAACGGCGCCATCGACTTCTTCACCACCTGGAAAGCCGTCTACGTCGATTACTCCGACAAGCTCCAGCGCGCCCAGATCGACAACGCGGAGTGACCGCGCCCATATCGGCGCGCCTTCCCACGGAGCTGTCATCCTGAGCGTAGCGAAGCGAAGTCGAAGGACCTGCGGTTGCTTTTGCGGCGATAACGGATTAATCCGACTTGGCTGTCTTGCGACTGGAAACAAACGCCAGGAAGCGTATGGCGCGTTGAGCTTCCACGATCTTTCTTTGTGCTGCTTGTGCGAAATAACCCTGGGCACGTTTACGATCGCGATCCACACCCTGGCCCCGCCAATATATCTTGCCTATCCAGAAGCTCGACCGATGATGATTCTTACCTAGAGCCCGTTCAAACCATTTGAGGGCGTCCGAATAGTCTTTGCGAAAGTACGCGATGTACCCCAGACTGAACATGGCGCGCGGTTCTCCCTGACGGGCGGACTTTCGATACCACCTGATCGCTTCGTCCTCGTTGCGCTCAACGCCGGCCCCGTTCAAATAGAACCATCCCATAGCCAAAACGGCGTCGTGCATCCCGTCCTCTGCGGCGATGCGGTTCAACCGAAACGCTTCCTCATCGTTGTTATCGAGAAGCCTTAAGGATCGATTGTAGGGAGCAGAAGAGGCCGGTGGGCCGATCTTATTTGTTGTCCATCTGGAGCGTCTTATGAACTGGCTGGAATATGCCATGGCCGTGTTCCTTGCTTACTCGACGGCCGCTCGCGGCCGACGTTCCCGAACCCATCATTCATTGTGCCCCGGAACGGGCCGCTTAGCCATCGAATTGAGTGGAATTCCGCGCTACAATCTCCCCATGGACCGCACCGCTGCCGAAATCCTTGAACAAGCGCGCAAGCTCCCCCCCAGCGAGATCAACTGGCTGGTCGGGGAACTTCTGCAAGAGGGCGACGGCTCCAGCGAAGCTGAGATAGAGGCTTCGTGGAAGTCCGAGGTCGAGCGGCGAGTCGCTGATGCCGCCGTTGGAAATGGGTCAACCTGTTCCTGGGAAGAAGTGCAAGCGCCGTTGCGTGCCCGGCTAAGTAAGTGAAACAGAAAACCCTCCGCATCCGGCCCGAAGCGCGCGAGGAGATCGATTCGGCTTTCGAGTGGTATTTCCAGCGCAGCCCGAAAGCCGCGGAAGCCTTTCTTGCGGAAGTTGACATTTCACTCGCGCAGATCGCATCTCATCCGAAACTCCATCCGCGCTACTCAAAATATACGCGCCGGTGCATCCTGGGGAAGTTTAAGCATTCCGTGGTCTTTCAGGAAAAGGACGACATTATTCTCGTCATCGCGCTGGCCCACGCCGAGCGCCGTTTCGGGTACTGGCAAGGACGAATCTGAATCGGTAATAAAGCGAGACTTACGATGAGCAAGCGTTTAAAGCCAATCCCCAGGTTCGCAAATGAGGCAGCTGAGCGCGCTTTCTGGGAGTCTCCGAAGAACGACAGCACGGAATACGTCGATTGGAGCAAGGCAAAGCTGACCGTGCTCCCCAGGCTCAAGCCTTCCACCGAGTCGATTTCGCTGCGCATGCCGGAGAATCTGCTGGATACCATTCGCAGCCACGCGCAGAGACTCGACGAGCCGTATCAATCCTTGATCAAGCTCTGGATTGCCGAGAAGGTGGCAACACTCGGCCGTCAGCAAAACACCGTGCGAAGCCGCGGCAAATGATACCGATTAATCTTTTCCGTTGCTCGCGCCGAACGCGCTGGACTTCTTCACCACCTGGAAAGCCGTCTACGTCGATTACTCCGACAATCTCCAGCGCGCGCAAATCGACAACGCTGAGTGATGGATGAGATTCGTGTAGCACGGCCATAACGGGGACCGAGTGGAATGGGTAGTGATCTCCAGGTACCAAATAGTAATTTCCGGTTAGCCGGTGATTCGACCGGAACCCTGGAGATAGCAGCTATTCCCAGGTGATTTCATCAGTGATACTGCGGCGGGACCGCTTATGATTGGTGTACTCCTATGGGCACACTTCCAGAAGCAACTCCACGCAGACCGGAATACCGGTTGTTCGATTCCGGCGCCGTGGGACTGGCAGCATTCATTTGCAGCCCTCTCGCAGGCGCCATTCTCATAGCGGTCAACTACAGCAGGCTGGGAAAAGCAGGCAAAGCCGTTCTCGCGGTCACGCTCGGGTTGATTGCTACTGCACCAGCAATCCTGCTCAAATTGAATTGGAATACGTCGCCGGGCTCGTTGGACCGGTTGGAATATGATGCATTTGAGATCCTGCTCTTGGCCGTTATGTGGATCGGTACCTGGCAAATCGCAAAGGATGTGCAGGGCAAGGATATTGCAGAACACACTGCGCGTGGCGGCAAGCTCGGTTCCAGAGGGACGGCCTTTTTCGTCGGGATCGGAACGGTGGCCGCCCTGGTCGTCGTAGTTGGCGCTGTTGTTTACGGATATCAATATCGAAAAACCGTGGTCATTGGATCCAAGGACCAGGTGATCTACTCTGGGCTAGCCACCAAAGCCACTGCTATGGCGCTCGGCGACGCACTCAAGAGCAATGAATACTTCCAGGACCGCGGATCGTCCGTTCTACTCGACAAGGGGATCGGCAGTACAACCATCTCGTTCGGAGTCCAGGACGGTGTCTGGAACCAGGAGGGGATGCTCTCTTCGTTTGAGGAGCTTGCGCGTGAAGTAGCTCCGACAGTGGGCGGGCTCCCGGTACAGGTGCGCCTGACCGACAGCAATGGGGACGTGGAAGAGACATCGACGGTGGGCGAGGTAAGTTTCGATGGCAGCGACGGAGTCTATTATGAGGGCTCGGCAACCAAGGCCGAGGCGCAGGCGCTCGGTCGACACTTCAAATCAAAAGGCTTCTTCAGGGGTAGAGGAGTCAATGTGTTTTTGACCAGGCACCCTGACGGCACGACTCTCGCGTTCATCGTAGCCGACAGCGTGTGGAACAATCCCGGCAAGGTGAGCAATTTTGAAGCCATTGTGCGCGACGTTGCTCCCATGGTAGGCGGTCTGCCGATTGAGATGCACCTTGTGACGACACAACTCCAGTTGGAGAAGGACGAGCTAATCCAATAGGGGACAGGGACGGGATATTTGCCCAGGTCGCGTGCACCTTCCCATCCTTGGATCGTCGCGCACATTTCCGCGGTATGCCAGCGAAGAGCAGTTGCGGTTGGATTGTCGTCCAACCGTCAGTTATGCTCCAGCTAATATCACCGCAACTAATATCTCACCAGAAACTGCCGGTTGGCCGGTGATTCGGGCGGAATGGCCGAACACTCACCATGGTCGTGCGATTCTCAAACCCGGGACTCGATGTCGATCATCTCGGCCTCAGAATATTTCACGAGGAATCTCCCGTGGGTTCGAAGACCCTTCTCGATGGCAACTACACTAAGTATGGCGGAGACATCGTCGGCGGATTCGGCTCGCATTACTTCTTTCGTACCGATCTCGGCTAGTTTCCGAATCGCCTGAAAATAGTCTTCCGCAATCCATTCCGGAACATCCGGATTCTTACCTTCAGTGCGTGCTAATTCGATGATTGCGACAATCGCATAGGTGTTCCAGTCGATCACGCCTCGTACTTGATAAATTCTGACGAGAAAAGGAACAGCTGCGAATGAGGCGTCACCAACGTCTCCTTGATGGTGGAGTTCCTCCCAAAGTTCCTGCCAGACCCTAGCAGTGTCGTGCTCCGTTTCGAGTCTCCTGAGCAGCGGACGCGGGTCGAGCGGCATCTTGTATCCTCCGGTCATATTCGACCAACGAGCGTCTTCAAGGCTGATCATGGGAGCCTCTTTCTGCTTTGGTGGACTCAATTTTCCATCATAGTTGGTGGATGGTCGGCTAACCGGAAGTTACTCCAGCGCCAACTCGATCCCGGCACATGCTCATCCCGCTCCCGCTTTCCCGCTGTCAAGCCCTCATCCCCCGCGCACCCTCCCTTTTCCCCATGTTTTCAATCGTTTCCGCCCCAGCTCCCGTTGCCGATTATTTCTCTCCAATCGCTATTCTTGAATTGCGCATCGAACACCGGCACAGCGCGCCGGAATTGATGCCCAGCAACACCTCCATAACTTCTTTATTTGCAGGAATTTAGATTCTAAGTTCTTTAAAGAGAGGAATTTAGGTCAAACCGCTGCCCTTAACCCTCATCGATAGAGGAATTTACCCAAAACAACCGGGGGGGGCCACCCCCCACCGCAAAAGGGCAAAGGTCCACGGCACCATAAAAAAAACGCCGCCGAATGCGATGCCCTTCTCGAGAAAATCGCCTCCCGGATGCCCCGCATCGAGACGCATCCGGCAACGAAATAATTCCCGCCTCCGAATGGGATACTGGTAGGTGCATGTCCTTTAAGGAGTCGACGCATGACCTACATTCCCGATCCAACTCGCTATGACCACGCCATCTTTCGCCGCTGTGGCCGCTCCGGCCTCGTCCTTCCGCCTATTTCGCTCGGCCTGTGGCAGAACTTCGGCGGAGCCGATGTCTTCGAAACCGGACGCGCCGTCATCCGCCGCGCCTTCGATCGCGGCGTTACGCATTTCGATCTCGCCAACAACTACGGGCCGCCTTACGGCTCCGCCGAAGAAAACTTCGGCGAGATTTTGCGCAAGGATTTTCGCGGCCTGCGCAATGAACTGGTCATCTCCACCAAGGCCGGCTGGGATATGTGGCCCGGGCCCTACGGCATCGGCGGTTCGCGCAAGTACATGCTGGCCTCGCTCGACGAGAGCCTCAAACGCATGGGCCTCGACTACGTTGACATCTTCTACGCGCATCGCCCGTGGGACAATGCGCCGCTCGAAGAGACCATGGGCGCGCTGGTATCCGCAGTGCATCAGGGCAAGGCTCTCTACGTCGGCATCTCGTCGTACAGCCCGGAGCGCACCCGCGAAGCCGCCGGAATTCTCAAGAGCATGGGCGTGCCGCTGCTAATTCATCAGCCCTCTTACTCCATGCTCAACCGCTGGATCGAGAATGGACTGCTGGCCACGCTCGACGAACTGGGCGCAGGCTGCATCGCGTTCTCGGCTCTGGCGCAGGGATTGCTCACCAACAAATATCTGAAGGGCGTTCCGGAGAACTCGCGCGCCACGGCGGAAAATTCATCGCTGCTCAAGGATTTTCTGAGCGAAGAAAACCTGAAACGCGTGCGGGATCTCAACGAGATTGCGAAGGGACGAGGCCAGTCGCTGGCCCAGATGGCTATTGCATGGGTGCTGCGCGATAAGCGTGTAACCACGGCGCTCATCGGCGCGCGCAACGTGGAGCAGCTCGACAACTCGCTCGACGCGGTAAAGAAGTTGGAATTCTCCGCCGCGGAGCTCAGCGAGATAGACCGCTACGCGCAGGATGGCGCGCTCGATCTATGGAAAGAAGCCCGCGAAACCATGGCGTAAAAGTCTGGGTGCCCCTGGCTTCGCTTTTGAGACCCGGGGTCTACGCGTAACCGCGCCACTAGCTTTTCGCCGCGTCCAGAACGTCTCTTAGCGCGAAGCTGGTTTCGAGCCGCGCAACTCCCGGCAGCCGCGATAACTCCGTCTGGTGCAGCCGTCCGTAGTCGTCGATGCCGGCGACGCGCGCCACCAGCATGTAGTCGTACTGCCCGGCCATCAGGTGGCAGCTCACGATTCCGTGGCAATGGCGCACGGCTGCCTCGAACGCGCTCAGCACGGCCGCGGATTGGCGCTCCAGCGTGACGCGGATATAGACGGTCATGCGCTTGCCGAGCAGCCGATCGTCCACCAGCGCGCGGTAGCCGCGAATGGCTCCCGCGGTTTCGAGGGCCAGGATGCGCCGCGACGCCGCCGAGGCCGACAATCCCACCGCCTCGCCTACCTCGTAATTGGTGGCGCGGCCGTGGCGCTCAAGATGGCGAAGGATCGCCGCGTCCAGCTCGTCGAGCCCGCCGCCGGCGTCTTGCGATGCTGTTTCCGGCGGTGCGGCCGATTCTTGCGTAAAATTGCCTTTTCCGTCACGTTTCGTTCCCATACTGTGCTTTTATCACAAAAATTGCACACATCGGAAGCCCTCTGCGCCGTACGATTCTTGCAGTTGGGAGCCAGTTGACATGGCGCGCCGGATTCAGCCCTCCCCGTCACACCGCCGGCGCGCCAAGCTTGTCTCACCAGCAGCCCTCCCCCGAGGTGCATCCTATACAGATCGAGATGCACTGGCTAGACCATAGACAGGAGCAGATCATGATCATCGGCGTTCCCAAGGAAATCAAGGACAACGAAGCGCGGGTCGGCATTACGCCCGCCGGCGTGAAAGCCCTCACCGAGGCCGGCCACAAAGTACTGGTTGAAACCCAGGCCGGAACGCAATCCGGATTTCCCGACGAAGATTACCAGAACGCCGGCGCGGAGATGGTGGGCGAAGCGGGCTACGTCTGGGGCAAGTCGGAGATGGTGGTCAAGGTCAAGGAACCCATCGAGAAGGAATACGTCTTCTTCCGCGAGGGCCTGGTTCTGTTCACATATCTGCACCTGGCGCCGCTGCCCGGACTCACCGACAAACTGCTGGAATCCAAGGTCGTCGGCATCGCCTATGAAACCGTGCGCGACCGCCGCGGAACGCTGCCGCTGCTTACGCCCATGAGCGAAGTGGCAGGCCGCATGAGCGTTCAGGTGGGCGCCAGTTATCTCGAAAAGGAGCGCGGCGGGCGCGGCATTCTGCTCGGCGGCGTGCCCGGGGTACCCCCGGCGAATGTCACCATTCTCGGCGGCGGAATTGTGGGCACCAACGCGGCGCGCATCGCGCTCGGTTTCGGCGCCAAAACCACGCTGATCGACATGAACCTCAACCGCCTTCGCGAACTCGAAGACATTTTTGGCGGGCGCATCTACACCCTGGCTTCGAACAGTTACAACATTGCGCAGGCAACCCGCGAGGCCGACCTGTTGATTGGCGGAGTGCTGATCCCTGGCGCAACCGCTCCCAAGCTGGTGACGCGGGCCATGGTCTCCCGCATGAAGAAGGGCGCAGTCATCGTGGACGTGGCCATCGACCAGGGCGGATGCGTGGAGACGGCGCGGCCCACTTCGCACTCCAACCCCAGCTACGTGGTGGATGGCGTGGTTCACTACTGCGTTACCAACATGCCCGGCGCGGTGCCGCACACCTCTACGCTGGCGTTGACCAATTCGACGTTTCCCTATTTGCTGCGCATCGCCAACCTGGGCGCACGCGAATCGCTCCAGCAGGATGCCGGTCTGGCCGAGGGCCTGAATACCTGGATGGGCACACTGACCTACCGCGGCGTGGCCGAAAGCCAGCACCGTGAGTGGACTGCGGCCGCGAGCGTGATTGGGTAGGAACAGTGGTCAGTGGCCGGACGCTATGCTCGCTGCCTTACAATGGTTCTTCACTCGGAGGGACCATGAAACGCCGTCAGTTTCTTGCTGCATCGATTGCTGCTTCAGCCGTTGCGCTTGCAGGTGAAGCGCAGGCGCCGGCCGGTCGCGCGCGCGAGTTCTATCACATGCGCCGCTACAACCTGATGAGCGGCCCGCAACTCAAGCTGACCGAGAATTACTTTGGAAACGCTCTCGTTCCGGCGCTCTCGCGGATGGGTTTGGGGCCGGTTGGCGCGCTCAAGCTGGATATCGGGCAGGAGACGCCAGCCTATTACCTGATCGTTCCCGGTCCCTCCGTTGAGTCGCTGGCCACGCTCGATTTGAAGCTCGCCGAGGATGAAAATTTTCTTCAGGCCGCCGCGCCGTTCTGGAACGCGACCGCGACGTCCCCTTCGTTTCAGCGCGTGGAGATTTCGCTGCTCGCGGCCTTCGCGGGCTGGCCGAAGCTCACGCCGCCGGCCGCATCGGCTAGCAAAGGCAAGCGCATGTTTCAACTGCGCACATATGAGAGCCCCAGCAATGGCGACCACGTGCGCAAAGTTGAAATGTTCCACTCCGGCGAGTTTGAAATTTTTCTCAACGCCGGCTTTCACCCGGTCTTCTTCGGCGACACGCTCATCGGTTCGCGGATGCCGAACCTCACCTACATGCTGAGCTTTACCGACACGGCAGAGCTCGAAGCCAAGTGGGACGTGTTTCGCAACGATCCGGCATGGAAGAAGCTATCCACGAGCCCGCGTTTTGCCTTCGATCAGATTGTGTCGAACATCAGCAACCTGATGCTGAGCCCGCTGGACTGTTCGCAGGTGTAGAGTTTCGAGAAGCCGGCGCGAGATCCCTGTTGACATGCTCGATCTAATAGTAATATATCTAATAGAACTATGGCAAAACGTTCCAGCTCCAGCATGGAAGTGCTGCTCGGCCTGCTGGCTATCGATTCGATGTCCGGATACGACCTGGGGCTGACCATTCGGTCGTCCGTCGGTCATTTCTGGAACGAAAGCTACGGGCAGATTTACCCAAACCTGAAGAAGCTTGCGGCCGACGGATTTGTGACCGCGAAGATGGAGCGGCAAAAGGGCAAGCCGGACCGGCGCATTTATTCCATCACGAAAAAGGGGCGGGAGCGGCTGCGGAAGTGGCTGGCCGTTCCGCCGCAGCCGGAGATTCCGCGCAACGAATTGCTGCTGAAGCTGTTCTTCGGCGAGCGGGCGCCCGCGGGAGTGCTCATCGGCTATGTGGAACGCATGGTGGAGGAGCACAGTGCGGTGCTCGTGCTGCTTGAAGAGGCGGAGCGCGAGGGAATCGACAAGAACCTGCAGTATCCCGGCGCGCCTTACTGGCGCATGGCCGCGCACTACGGGCAGATGGAGATGAAGGCTCACATTGCCTGGGCGAAGGAAACATCAGCCGAGTTAAAGAAACTGGCCAGGAAAGAACGGAGCCATGGAAACAAATAGGGAACCGTTGGTTGCGGCGGGCAAAATGCAGGACGACGCTCTGACGCTGTCTGCCCTGGGCATTGTTGCTTTTGTGGTTGCGGACGTGACCCATGAGGGATTGGGGCACGGGCTGGCGACTTTGTGGGTGGGCGCAAAGCCGGTGATGCTGACGACGTGCTATTTCAGCTCGAGCGGAAGCCTGAGCCGATGGATTCCAGCCGCTGGCGGCATCGCCAATGCAGTTGTGGGGCTGCTATCGGTACTGGCATTGCGCCTGCTGCGGCGGCCCGGAGCGCATGTTCGCTACTTTCTCACGCTGGTCGTCGCATTCAACCTTCTGTTTGCCGCGGGCTATCCGGCTTACTCCGGAATAGCGACGATTGGGGACTGGGCCGCGGTGATATCGGGGCTCTCGCCGGCGTGGTTGTGGCGGGTTCTGTTAATCGCATTCAGCGTGATTTCCTACTACCTTTCGCTCCAACTGCTGGCGGTAGAGTTGCGCCCGTTTTGCGGGTCAAACGCGCCTGAGGCACTTGCGCGGCTAAGGCGGATCACTCTGATTCCGTTTCTTGCCGCCCTGGCTGCGGCCGGACTGGGCGGGGCGCTGAATCCAGCGGGATGGATGGTGATGTTTACCGCTGCTCTGCCGAGCGCCGCGGCAGCGTTCGGGCTTACGGTGTTGGATCATTTTCCGAATGCGCGTATGGGCGGCTCACCTGTGCCGGCGGGAGCAATCACGCGCAGTTTGGGATGGATTCTGGCCGGGATTGCAGTTCTTGCTTTCTTTGTCGCGGTGCTTGGGCCGGGGATCAGGTTTGGGACAAATTCGTGATTGCGGCAGGTGAGGCAAGCCGGCCGGGAACACTGCTGTGGAGATAAACAGGAGCCGATTCTCTTGCTCCACCATCTCTGGCTCACTGTCCGGCACCCCGCCGGTTCTATAATCGCCGCATGCGTTTCCTGAGCGATCCCCGGCGGCGTTTGGTTGCACTTCTTGCAGCCGGAGCGTTGTCGCTAATCGCTTTGTTTGGGGGCCTGCAGGCATTTAACACATCCAACATCCGCTTTCTGAACCCCGAAACATCCGGCGAGACGCTGGCCTTCACCGCGCTCACCTTTGTGGTCTTCCTGCTGCTGTTGCTGCTGCTGCTGCTGCTGCTCAGGAACATCCTGAAACTGTATGCGGAGCAGAGCAGCAGTGCGCTGGGCGCCAGGTTGCGCTGGCGAATGGCATTAGGCGCCGGGCTCATCGCTCTCATGCCGGCAGTGTTCATGTTTCTGTTCAGCTTCCAGCTCATGAACCGGTCGATCGACCGCTGGTTTTCGCCGAATACGTCGCAGTTGCGCGACGATTCCACGCGAGTGGTGCAGCAGTTGGCGGAGTATGTGACGAGTAACGCGCGCGTTGAGGCGGAGTCGATTGCCGCGTCGGGTGCGCCGGACCAGGAACTGCCGGAGCTCCAGGATGTTCTGGTCTCGCACCGCATAACGCTGGCGGGCGGATTTGCGATGGTTTACAGCAAGGATTCACGCTTGCTGGCCAGTTTTCAGGCACCGAAGGAGTCGAGCCAGGCCAGCCTGATTTCGTGGCTCGACGAAGGCGTTCGCGGAACTCCGGTGGCGCTGCAAGGGCCGCTTTCCGTTGAGTTGCTGAGGGCAGCGCAGAGAAACGAAGAGACGGTCATCCAGGTGACGGGCCAGCAATATGCGCTGGGCATGGCGGTCACAGCGTCTGGCAAAGTGGTGGTGGTGGCGCTGCCCATGCCGGAGGGACTCAGCCAGACCGCAACCCAGATCCATGCCAGCGCGGCCGAGTACTGGCAGCTTTTTCGCACCCGCAACCGCCTCCGGACCACGTTCTTCCTCTTGCTGCTCGTGATTACGGCCGCGGTCTTCTTTTCAAGCGTGTGGCTGGCGATGTTCCTCTCCAAGCAGATCACGCGGCCCGTGGAAGCGCTGGCCGACGCAATGGACGAGATTGCGGACGGCAAGTACGAGCAGCGCGTCTCGGCAATCGCCACCGGAGAGATGGGCGACCTGGTGCGTTCCTTCAACCACATGGCGTCGGATCTTGAAGCCAGCCGGCAGATGGCGGAGAGTTCGTCGGCGCAACTGACGGCTGCCAACCAGGCCATTGAGGAGCGGAGGCGCGAGTTGGAGACCATCGTCGAAACCATTCCCTCGGGCGTGGTCACGCTGGATGGTTCCGGGGTGGTGCTGCAATCGAATCGCGCCTTTGCAGCTCTCATGGGGCTGCGCGAGGATGCGGACCTCACCGGCCAGAAGATCGAATCCGTCATGCCCGCCGAGTGCGCGGAAGATCTGGCCGGCGTGATTCGCCGCGGGCACCGCATGGGCGCGGCATCCACAGAGATGGAGTTTCACGCGCGCGGCCGCACCAATCATCTGGCCATCACCAGCGCGCGGCTTGAGCTGGCCCGCGGCCAGGCTGGAAGCGTGCTGGTTGTGGAAGACACCACTGACCTGTTGCGCGCGCAGCGGCAGTTGGCGTGGAAGGAAGTGGCGCAGCGCGTGGCCCACGAAATCAAGAACCCGCTTACGCCCATCGCGCTCTCAGCGGAACGGATTGCGCGGCATCTCGATCGCGGGCAAAGCGACTCGCTCAGCGTGATTCGCAAGTGCAGCGAAGTGATTCTGGGTTGCGTGGGCACGCTGCGGACGCTGGTCGACCAGTTCTCGGCGCTGGCCCAGTTTCCCGCGCCGCAACCGCGCGCCTGCGATTTAAATCGGGTAGCCGAAGAGGCGCTGGCGCTGTTTGCCGGCCGTCTGCAGGGGATTACCGTTCAGCGCGATCTGGAGCCAGGATTGCCAACGGTGGTTGCCGATCCCGAGGCCATCCGGCGGGCTCTGGCCAACCTGATCGACAACGCCGCCGAGGCCATGCAGGGAAGCCTGCTGCGCGTGCTTGGCATTCACACTTCGCTCACTGAGGATGGCGCGGCGGTTGAAGTGGGCGTCTCAGACACCGGCCACGGCATCACCGACGAGATTCGCGAGCGGCTGTTTTTGCCCTTCTACTCCACCAAGCATCGCGGCACCGGTCTCGGCCTTTCGATCGCGGCCAAAATTGTGCAGGAGCACGGAGGGTCAATCCGCGCCGAGGCGAACAGTCCCAAGGGCGCGCGCTTTCTTTTGCGCCTGCCGCTGGTGGAAAACGGCGCGCAGCCGGTGCTCGAGGGCAGCGCCGAGACGGTGACCAAGGGGCTGCTCTCATGAATCACATTCTGGTGGTCGACGACGAAGCGGAGATACGCAATTCGCTCGAAGAGATTCTGCGCGAGGAGGGTTACGGAGTAGCCGGCGCAGCTACCGCGGCGGAGGCCATGACCCTGTTGCAGGACGCGCCGTACGACGTGGTTCTTCTGGATATCTGGCTGCCCGATCGCGATGGGCTCGACGTTCTGGCCGATGTGCGCCAACTGGCACTGGAAAAGCGGCCGGAGGTCGTCATCATCAGCGGCCACGGCACCATCGAGTCCGCCGTGCGAGCCACCAAACTGGGCGCCTACGACTTTCTTGAGAAACCGCTCTCGCTGGAGCGCACGCTGATTGCGATCAAGAACGCGGTGGATGCGCGCCGCCTGCGCTCGGAGAACGAGGAATTCAAGCGCCAGTTCAGCGTGGGATCGGTGCTGACCGGGGAAAGCGTGCCGGTGAAGGCGCTGCGCCAGCAGATCAGGTTGATGGCGCCGACCAATGGGCGGGTGCTGATCTACGGCGAGTCGGGAACCGGAAAAGAGCTGATCGCGCGGGCCATTCACGCCGAAAGCCTGCGCCGCGACCGGGTGTTCGTGGAACTGAACTGCGCGGCCATTCCCGAGGCGCACATTGAGGCTGAGCTGTTTGGCTATCGGCACGGCGCGCAGCCCGGCGGCCCCATTGAGCAGCGCGGCACGCTGGAACGCGCCGACGGCGGAACGTTGTTTCTCGACGAAGTGGGCGACATGAGCCTGAAGACGCAGGCCAAGGTGCTGAGCGCTCTCGATGAGCAGATGTTCACGCCGGTGGGGGGAACGCAGCCGCTGCGTGTCGATGTGCGGCTCATCGCGTCAACCAACAAGGATCTTGAAGAGGAGATCGCCAAGGGCAACTTCCGCGAGGATCTTTTCTACCGGCTCAACGTGGTTCCATTTTTTGTACCACCGCTGCGCGAGCGCAAGCAGGACATTCCGCTGTTGTCGCGCGAGTTTCTCAATGAATTCGGACGCCAGTACGGCCGTCCGCGTATTGAAATCGGCGAAGAAGCGCTGGCCACGCTGGCGCAGTACCATTGGCCGGGAAACGTGCGCGAGCTGAAAAATGTGATCGAGCGGGTGCTCATCCTCAATCCCCGCGCCCAGCGCATCGAACGCAAGCATCTGCCGCCGCTCATGCACAAGGCAGGCGCCCGCTCCACGGCAGAGTTCTCCACGCTGCAACAGGCGCGCGATGCTTACGAGCGGGAGTACATCCAGAAAAAGATTGAAGAGGCCCGCAACAACATCAGCCACGCCGCCGAACTGCTCGGGCTGGAGCGCAGCCACCTATACCGCAAAATGAGAGCTCTGGGGATTGCCGTGCGCGAGTAAAGTCTCCGGCCGGCAGAGTCGGTTGAGGACGCTGCGCCGCGGTCGCTCAGGATGGCAAATTCAGGGGGTTACCCGTCGCTGGTGCGGCGGCCGTGCGAACTTGCACGCCGATCCCCGCCTACACGCCGGTCTTTCCCCGGTTCGCGGCGATCGGTAAGACCCTCCATTTTGGACGGCAGAACAATGGGCATGGGAGGGGGAGGCGGTTGCACCGGGGAACGAGCCGTCCGCGCGGACCCGGGAGCAGACGGGGAATTCGCGCGCACAGGTTCATGCACCGAGCCCGTACCGCTGGTCAGCAATTTATTCAGAACCGGGATATTCCCGCGCTGGGTCTCAACGAAGTCCACTCCGTCGGCAGTGAGGGTGAACGCGGAGTTGTCCGCACGGGTGATGAATCCCTTCTTGACCAGGTACCATGTAGTGAAATCAAGATAATCGCGGGGAAAACCCATGCGGAGTTCAAGCTCGGTGAGAGAAACTTCCGGGGCGTGAGGGTTGGTGCGCCGCCGGTAATAGAGCACTGCAAGCACGGCCAGGCGGCGATTCAACTCGCCGTCCATTTTATCCATGAAATCAACCGAAGCGGAGAGAGGGTCCCGGTGCACTGCCTCCAGTTTGGTGGTTGCATCGTAATCGGCGCGGCGCGCCGGATTGGACAGGACGTCGTAGGCCGTTTTCAGCAGGTGGAACATCTCCGCATCGCCCGATGCCGGATTGTCGGGATGAAGACGAGCCGCAAGGAAACGATAGACACGATGGATCGTGTCAGCATCGGCATTGGGGCTGATTTGCAGGAACTCGTAATAATCTACAGCCTCGGCGGGTGTGTCCTTCTCAGTCGGCATTCGTTTGAATCGCACCCCGCATTTCCCAAGTGTCAAAATTCTCTATAGGGGTTGAATTGTATCGCGTATCGACCCCGATTGAAATAGCACGAATGTAGCCATTCCGCAACATTCCCGTTTATGTCCGGAACCGAACGCCGGGAAGTAAAACCGGACAGGACAAGGATTGAATGCGGCAGGGTCAAAGCGGCTATCGGCTTGTGATTGAACGACTTGAGAGCTGAGCGGCGGTCCTGGAGAGTGGCGGGCCGATTGCGTGCATCCTTCAACAGGCAGGGAGGCCGCAATGACTTATTTTGAGACAATTCGCGATGTAATCTCGGGGCCGTTCAGCCCGGAAGTCATCCGCCGGCGCACGGGAGCGGGATGGCAAATGGTCTCGATCGAATGGCGGCGCGAGTTGCCCGACGGGGAAGTGCCGGTTGAGGGAATATTCGACGAAGAGATTTTCTACGGCCTGCGCATCTCGGACGATTGCGCGCGGCTGGAGCCCCACCCGGTGGAGCACCAGGTGCTGATGGAAATCATGGAGTCGCTGGTCCAGGACTTCATCTATTCGAGCATTGTGAGCAGCCTGAACGAAAAGGGTTTTCGCATGCGCGACGGCAAACCCTGGAACCGTATCGCGGTCTTCAAGATGATTCCGCGGCTGATCGAGGTGGGACCGCACTTCTTTTCATCCGGAGAATGGGAACAGCGCCGGCAGCGATTCGAGCGCGCAAACCCGCCGGAAAAGCACGGAAGTCCGCTCTATTCGTCGAATTTCGTCAGAAACTCTCTAATGGGCCTGGTCTGAGAGCCGAGTTTTGTCCGTGTTCGTCATGCTTACTGGATTGACGGCGCCCGGCGTAATCAGCGCCTGGATGTCGGAGACGAGCAGTTGAACCGTAGCTGAGAATGTAGCATCGCGATGTTTCTTGAAGAATGCCGGGTCAACCTGCTCGACGAAGCCCCAAAGGACCACTTGAGTTTTCGCGTCGGAGATACCGACCCTGATTTGAGGAATCGACAGGCCGGGTGAATCGACAAAGCGGATTGAAAAAATCACGTCCGCGTCCTTGGGGTCCAGCACCAGGTCGAACCGTCCCCATGCCTTCATGCCGGCATAAAACTCGCTGTAAGCGCGCTCCGGGCCGCCACTGTAGCTTGACGGAAAAGCCGACACATCTCCCAGTTCGTAAGAGATGAAGGCTTTCTTGCCCACCAGCAGCGGTGTGGGCACAGGAGCGTCGAGAGTATTGATGCCTTTGGCGGCCGAGCTTCTCTCCTGGGCACACAGCGCGAGCGCACTGCAAACCAGGAGAAGACTAATTCCAACAGATTGCTTCAATGAAGTAGACATAAGTCCGAGGTTTCCTTTCTTGCCTATCGTCACCGTGGAATCGGATGGCTTCGATGGGAGAAGGATAGCCTATGCCTCCCGGCCGCGGCTCAACTCAAGGCTCTCAGCGCTCGCCGGCCTGCTTGAGAATCGGGGTCAGCGAGCCGGTATTATCGGGGCCGGTGGGGTCCACGCGAAAATCCCACACCGACTGGCTGATGTCGCTGGGAGACAGAATCTCAACCAGGGCGTACTCGCCGATGACGAGTTTCTGCCTGGGCTGCAGGCGCAGCCAGCGCTTGCCGGGAAGCACCTGGACGTCGGCAGGAATGACATCCTCGTCCTGGGTAACGGTTCCGTTGGGGCTCACGTGAATGGCGCCGACAATGCGCATTGCCTGGCGCTGGTCCACGCGGACGATGGCAAAGCCCGATTGCGCGGAATGAGCGCCGTGCTTGCCGTTCACCGCGTCCTTGGCGCCGGCCGTGTTCACGGTAATCGCGTGGGAAAGGACCGGCTCGGTGGTGTCCTGGACGTTGAGCGACAGATAAAAGGCCGGATCGTTGACATGGAGGTGGATTTTGGAGTGTGCGCCGCCAAGTTCAAGATTCTCCTTTTGTCCGGCGAGCGGATTGAGGATGCCGATCCCGTGATGGGTTTTGGCGTCCATGCTCAGATCCTTCGGCGTAAGTTCCACCAGTTCGGGCGTTCCCTGAAAGGTGTCGAGCACAAAGACACCGTCTTCATCGGGCAGTTCGAGGCCGGTGGCAACTTCAGGCATGCGCGCCTTTTGCTCGTTGCGTTCGTCGGCTTCTTCCTTGTCGATTTCCTCGGCTTCTTTCATGGCCGGCGAGGGCTGATCCGCGGCAGCGTTCTCGAGTTCGCGCTCCCATTTGCGCGTAGCGTCCCAATCCACCAGGTCCGCGGGCAACTCCTCCCAATCGCCACGTTCCTGGGAGAGATAACGCACGCGATCGCCTACGATCTGGTACTGGCGCACGATCTGGTAGGAACCATCCTTGAGAATGAGACGATGGTTCTTGGTCATTCCCGGCAAGTCGGGTTTGAGGGGCAGCGGGGTGGAACTCTTCGCCGGCGGGCTCTGGGCGCCCTGGGCGGTTGCGGTGGCGGCCGCCGCAGTCAGGGCCAAGGCCAGCGAAACCGGCAACCAGCAGCGCAGATGAAGAAACCGGACCATGGCAACCTAAGTTTAGACGAAGTGGAGCGGTTGGAGTTGGCGGTTCAAGCGGCGAATGCGGGATTCCGGACACAACCCCGGGTGGGCCTCAGGCGTCCAACCTTGTGTATGCTTAATAGATAGGGATGGTTGCTTGACAGGATCCAAGACACCAGCACGCGAGAAGCTCCACACCAGGTCCGGCTCCTGGCCGGTCGTTACGGTGGTGTGTCTTGTCCTGATGGCGCTGCTGACCGTGGTCCAGGTGGCGCACCTGCACGCGACCGAAAGCGATGCAGACCATTGCCCGCTGTGCATCGCGATGCACTCGGCGGCGCCGGTTGCGGCGACCGCGGCGATTGTGGTGCTGGTGCACGTGGGAGCCCCCACACCGCAGGCCGAGCCGCGCTCCATCGTCCGCAGGCGGCAAACAAAGCTCTTCATCCGCCCCCCTCCGGCGGGCTGTTAGCAATCCTCCGGTCCTCCAGCCAAATCTGAATCGAAGTTGCCCCATCGCCTATCGTCCTCATTCGTCGGGTGAGGCTGCGGTGCATCTGCATTGGCTAGCCAGGAAACCGGACGGTTGCATCCCCGTGCACAAGAAGACGCCGCGGGGTTTTGAATCGCGGCTGGTTTTCAGCATTTCCAGCCATCTTTCGGAGGCTTCAATATGCAGTTCAATCGCGGCGCACTGCTGCGCATTCTTCCCCTTCTCATCCTCGCGCTCGCGGCCTTCATGGCGCACGCGCAAAGCGGCGGCGCAGGCGTTGTGCACGGCACTGTCACCGACCCCACGGGCGCGGTGATTCCCAACGCCGTTGTGCACATGACCAATCAGGTGAGCGGATTCGACCGGACCACAACCACCAACGCAACCGGCCAGTTCCAGATATCGAACGTGCCTTTCAACCCTTACCGCATCAGCGTCTCGGCCAATGGATTTGCTCCTATGAGCCGGAACATCGAGATTCGCTCTTCAGTAGGAACGAATCTCAACCTCGTGCTTCAGGTTGCAGGCGCCAGCCAGACCGTCACGGTCGAATCACAGGGCAGCGATATGGTTGAGGACGATCCAACCTTCCACACCGACGTGGATCGCGATCTGTTCACCAAGGTGCCTCTGGAAAGCCAGTCTTCGGGGCTTAGCGCGCTGGTAACCCAGACCACCCCCGGCGTCTCGGCGGACTCGAATGGCCTGTTTCACGGCCTCGGAGACCACGCATCCAATTCGTTTTCAGTAGACGGCCAGGCGATTACCGACCAGCAGAGCAAAGTGTTCTCGAATCAGATTCCGACCAACTCGATTCAATCGATCGAGGTGATCAGCGGCGCACCGCCTGCGGAGTACGGCGGCAAGACCAGCCTGGTGATTGTGGCCACCACGCGCTCCGGGCAAGGCATCACCAAGCCTACCGGGGACATCAACGCTTCCTACGGAACATTCGGATCGGCTACGGGCGGATTCGATCTCTCTTACGGCGGCAAAAGCTGGGGCAACTTCATTGAAGGGGACGGCCTGAATACCGGGCGCTTTCTCGATCCCCCGGAATTCGCGGTTTTCCACGACAAAGGCAACGAGGAGAATTTCTTTGATCGCGTCGATTACAGCTTGACTCCGGTCGATTCAATCCATCTGGACCTGAATTACAGCCGTTCCTGGTTCCAGACGCCCAACGCGTACGACAACCTGAACGTGCAGAACGTGATCAATGGGACGGGGAGCAGCGCCAGTCCGACATTCGGCAATGTGGGCAACGCCGATCAGCACTCCAAGATCGGGACGTATAACATCTCGCCCACGTTCACCCATGTCATCGGCAACGATTCGGTCTTCAACATGGGCGCTTTCCTGAGGAGAGACGGTTATGGGTACTATCCCAGCGCCGACCCGCTGGCGGACCTGGGTCCATCGAACCTGCAAACGGCATCCATCTCCCAGTACCGCACGCTGACCAACGCCGGGGTGCATGCGGACTACTCCTACGCGAAGGGAGTGAACAACCTCAAGATCGGCGCGCAATACTCGCAGACCTTCCTGCGCGAGAACGACAGCCTGGGCGTGGTGGAACAAACTTACAACTCGCCCTGCGTGGATAGCGTTACTGGCATCTCTTTGCCGGGATACTCGAGCCCCGCGGATTGCAACGGCGTTACGTCGATCCCCAATGCCAACTATCTTTCGGTACTGGCGCCTTACGATCTAACCCGGGGCGGAAGTAACTACCTTTACAACGGCCACACCGACATTAAAGAGATGGCCGTCTATATTGAAGACCAGATCAAGGCCGGCAACTGGGACTTCAACCTGGGGTTGCGCGAGGACGTGTACAACGGACTTACGAAAGCCAACCAGACGCAGCCGCGGCTGGGTGTTGCCTACAACATCAAGCCCACCGGCACCGTAGGCAGCATCTCTTACGCGCGCACGCTGGAGACGCCGTTCAACGAGAACCTGGTGCTGTCAAGCAACGGATGCTCGAACCCGGTGCTGGCGCCGCTGCTGCTCTGCGCCCCAGGTGTATCGGGAACGCTTCAGCCGGGATTCCGCAACGAGTTTCACGCCAGCCTGCAACAGGCGCTGGGCAAGAACGTCATCTTCAGCGGCGAATACATCTGGAAGTACACCCACAATGCCTTCGACTTCAGCGTGCTGGGCAATACGCCGATCACTTTCCCCATCGACTGGCACAGCTCGAAGATTCCGGGCTATGCATTGCACCTTGAAGTGCCGAGTTACCGCAACTTCAGCGCCTATATCGTCGGGTCGTCAGTGGCCGCCCGCTTCTATCCGCCGCAGGTTGCCGGAGCCGGAGCCACGGGCGGGGTCGCGCAGGGTGCTACCTTTCATCCCTTCCGCATCGATCACGACGAAAAGCTCAACGAAACCACCCACATTCAATACACGATTCCCGGCGCCAAGCTCCTGGGCGGGCTATGGGGCGGCATGAACTGGCGGTTCGATTCGGGCCTGGTGGCGGGATCGACGCCGTGCTATGACACGACGGACCCCAACAGCGCCTGCCCCAACAGTTCAATCACCCTGCCGGGCGGCGTGCCTGGGGTGGCGATGCTGGACAATAACATCCCGCCGGCCACCAACCCGGTTACAGGCGCGAATGTGTACCTGCCTCTGACTTTGGACGAGGAGTTTCAGGCGGGGTTCGCCTGCAATGGCGTAGCGGCCAACGTCAACAATCCCTCGACCTTCTTTGCCACGTGCCCGGCCAACGAGCTCTCCTCGAAGCTGATCGACATTCCCGCGCCGGGCAACGGCAGCAACGACCACGATCCGCCGCGTATTCAGCACCGCGACCTGTTCGACGTGACGTTGGGAAAGGACAACCTGTTCCACGCCGACCGCTACAAGCTGAACCTGGACTTCACGGCCATCAACGTCACCAACAAGTACGCGCTGTATAACTTCCTGTCGACTTTCAGCGGAACGCACTACGTTACGCCGCGGGCGTTGACGGCGAAGGTGACGTTGAACTTCTAGCGGCTTGCGCTTTTCGCCCGTGCATATTAAACGGGCGCCTCATTCTGGCGGCGTCTTTGCCGCCAGGATGGGGTTTCACAAATCTCTCAATCCACTCCGACAATGGAGGCGCCCAGGTCTCGATTTTGAGATCCGGGATAACGCGAACGCCCTGTCAGATCGACTTCGCGGCGCGACCGTACGCCCCGTAAACAGCGTCTCCAAAGCACGCGAAGATCACCTTTTCAATCGGATCGCCGGCACTTAGCTCCGCAAGCGTTTCCCGCACGGCAATCTCGACAGCCAAGTCGATTGGGTACCCGAAAACGCCGCAACTGATAGCCGGAAACGCAATGGTGCGTATGTTGTGTTCGCGCGCAATGGCGAAGCACGAGCGATAGCAACCAGCCAGCAACTCCGGCTCGCCAAACATTCCGCCATCCCACACCGGGCCAACCGTGTGGATCACATATTTCGCCGGCAGCCGATACCCGTGCGTCAGCTTCGCCTGTCCTGTAGCGCAGCCGCCCAGCAGCCGGCACTCGGCCAGCAGCTCCGGTCCCGCGGCGCGATGGATGGCCCCGTCCACGCCCCCTCCGCCCAGCAAAGACTGGTTCGCCGCGTTGACGACCGCGTCCACAACCAGCGTCGTGATGTCCGTCTGAAGTACGGAGATTCTGTCGGTCATAGAAGCCCTATTTCAGTTAGAATCCTAGCTCCGCGAACTCCAGGACAGCAAGCCGGAACCATAATCAACCTGGTATACATCGAAGAAAAAACAGCCCTTATAACAAGATTCGCCTGCGTTTTCATCAGCGCGTCCCATATTTTGCTTTCTTCGCGTTGCGAACTCTGCCATACTTGATCGTGCCCACCAGGTACGTCCAATCACAACAATTCAATAATGAGGTTGCATCGATGTCGGCAAAGTATGTCTTTGTGACGGGCGGAGTTGTGTCCAGTTTAGGCAAGGGACTGGCGGCGGCTTCCATCGGCTGCCTGCTTGAGAGCCGCGGGCTGCGGGTCAACATGATGAAGTTCGATCCCTACCTCAACGTCGATCCCGGCACCATGTCGCCTTTCCAGCACGGCGAGGTATTTGTCACCGACGACGGCGCAGAGACCGACCTGGACCTGGGACATTACGAGCGCTTCACCCACGCGCCCCTCTCGCGCGACAACAACCTCACCACCGGACGCATCTACGAGCAAATCATTTTGAAAGAACGCCGCGGCGACTATCTCGGCAAGACGGTTCAGGTCATTCCCCACGTCACAAACGAGATCAAGAACGCCATGCGCAAGGTCTCGGCCAACGGCGCGGACGTGACCATCGTCGAGATCGGCGGCACGGTGGGCGACATCGAATCGCTGCCGTTTCTCGAAGCCATCCGGCAGATGCGCCAGGAGTTGGGCCGCGAAAACACCGTCTTCGTTCACCTCACGCTGGTGCCCTGGATTGCCGCCGCGCAGGAACTCAAGACCAAGCCCACGCAACACTCCGTCAAGGAACTGCTCTCCATCGGCATTCAGGCTGACATGCTGTTGTGCCGCTCCGACCGCAGCCTCAGCCGCGAGATGAAACAGAAAATTGCCGCCTTCTGCAACGTCGAAGAAAAGGCCGTGATCGGCGCCACCACCGTACCCTCCATCTATGAGGTCCCGCTTCGTTTTGCAGACGAGGGCCTGGACGCGCTTATCCTCAAGTACCTGCACAGGGAAGCGCCCGAGGCTGACATGGCGCGGTGGAAAGACATCGTTTACCGCTGCTATCACCCCAAAGACGAAGTTTCCATCGCCATCGTGGGCAAGTACGTGGAGTACGAGGACAGCTACAAGTCGCTCAAAGAGGCGCTGACGCACGGAGCCATCTCGCAGAACCTGAAACTAAAAATCACCTGGATCGAGGCCGAGGGACTGGAATCGGCAACTCCGGAAGATAGAAGCTACGAATCGCAGTTGGAAGGATTCGACGGCATTCTCGTGCCTGGCGGCTTTGGCAAGCGCGGCATCGAGGGGATGCTGAACGCCATTCGCTACGCGCGCGAGAAGCTAGTGCCGTATTTTGGAATTTGTTTGGGCATGCAGACGGCGTGCATCGAATTCGCGCGCAACGTCTGCGGGTTGAAAGACGCCAATTCAAGTGAGTTCGACCCCGCCAGCCAGCACCGCATCATCTACAAGCTGCGCGAGCTGCTGGGCGTTGAGGAGATGGGCGGGACGATGCGTTTGGGCGCGTGGACCTGCATTTTGCAGGAGGATTCGCTGGCCGCCCGCGCGTACGGCGGAGCCACGGAGATCAGCGAGCGCCATCGCCATCGCTACGAGTTCAACCGCGAGTACGAGGCGCTGCTCACCGGCGGGGGCCTGCGCATCAGCGGCACTACCCCCGACGCCACTTACGTTGAGATCGTTGAGATCCCCGGTCATCCGCACTTCCTCGGCTGCCAGTTCCATCCGGAATTCAAGTCGAAGCCGCTGGAGCCGCATCCGCTGTTTCGGGAGTTTATCGTGGCGAGTTACAAGAACCGCGGGCACCGGTTAATGGAAGAATCGAAAGCCGACCCGGTTGCGGCGCAAAAGCAGTAATATGCCGCCCAATGTGAGTTTTCAATCTACGGCCTTCTGGCTTCCGCCATTATTAGTGGAGCAGCTATTAGTGGAGCAGCCCAATTGAAACGCCCACGGTGTGAGTAGCAATACCCGAATCCGGCGGAAGCCGCCACCAGCGCGACTTATGCTTTTTCAGCCAGTAACTGAGGCCTGTCCCGTACGCGACCAGCGCTAAGTCGATAGTGATTTGGCCTGCCTGCGATGAGGGCATCATGGGATTACCTTCCCGGCATTGATGGTCGGCGATGCAATGCTGTGTTATCTGCTCGTCGAGGATGGCCATCCCCAGATGCAAACCATTGAGCATGAGGAATTGTCTGTCAACGATGTGCGGCCTGGCTGTGGGATGCGCTGGCCTGAGGCCCGCCGCCGATGCAAACCCGGGCATAAAATCCGCAGCAAAACCAGTCCGGGATTCATCCGCAGCCAGCGTCAATCGGGGCTGCGGGGCCTCAGGGAATGGCACCAGCAGATTTGAAGTTTCTTGTGCCGCGCAGGACCATCCTCCCATGGCTATTGCCAGTCCGAATGCTGCGCTGCATATCGAGTTCGTGCTGCTGTCTGGCCACCACGCACTGGACGCCGATGGAGTTATCGGCTTAATTCTAATTGTGGTAACCGGCATATCGTGTTCTCCGATCGATTTCTCTGACTCAGCCCACACTTGACACGTGATTTTGAGGGCACGCACACCCGCGCTAACTTGCCTTCCCGCTCTGGCCTGATTTCCCCGGCAATTGCATTCGTGCGAAGAGCATGCTTACTCGCCTGTAGAGGAAAAGCCGCCATTACGCTTCGTCCACAGTTACCGCCGGCCGCTAACAGGAAAGCATGTCAAGTTACCCCACTTAGCGTGGGAACCGAAGGAAAGAGTGGAGAGAGTTATCTCTTCTTCACGCCGATTCTTTCAAAACGATAACTGCATGGCTGAGCCGGAATGCTCACAAAAGAATGCGAAGCGATTGGCTCGATGAAATTGCGTCGATGCGGGAGTCGCTCCTCAACCGGAAACGCGGTCCTGGATGTCTTGCCCATTTCCTGCGCCTGCAGCGTATGCTACGCAATTCTCGTTTTCGGATTTGCGCGCGTCGATTGCGATTCCAAGTCGTTCTTCCAACGGAAAACGCGTTCGATTCGAGCGGCTCTTCCTAAGATTTGGCTGTTTTGGGGCTTCTAATCTAACTCACACGAGCCGCTGTTTACGTTAAGCCTCAGCTTCCGCTCTGGATGCTTAACGAGGGCCGAAGAGTCGTCTCGTGGTACTGGATCGTTCTCTTTGCCATCGCGATCGTCGTAATGCTTGTCGAGCAGAGGGGGCTGAGTGCTAATTCTCAAAAAGAGAACGGCAACTCGCACATTGCCATTACCAAACAAGGTAAGCCGTAAGGACCTACCCCAGTAGCACGGCCCCCTTTACTTTCCCTGCCAGCGCGCGGTCAAATGTGACCAGCTGAATCCCTGCCGTCTCTGCGAAGGCTGCAAGATACCCACCTGCCCACTGCTTCGTAGCAGCCTGCTGGCTGCCTGTCTGTTGTCGAAAGACAGGATCGATCCCTGCCGGCTCGCCGATCATCCGGTTGCGCGGATCGGTGACGAGCAGATCGAATGTTTCCCATGCCTCCAGTTGCGTGAGCACATCGGCTCGCATTGCGTTTTCATTGTTCAGCAGGCGTAACAGCCCAAGCTGCGTGAACCGGCAAAAATACGCTACCGCATCGCTGTCCAGCGACTTGCCCCATTCCGTGGCCGGCTTGTGGTGCGGGTGAATCTCGTGGACCAGCGCCAGCCACACGTTCACGTCAGGGAAAAGGAATGTACTCGTAAACGCCTTCCTCTCCAAGCTTGAGTGAGCCAGGATGTTTGGAGCGAATCACCGGAAATCGCGGCCCGTCCCCTCGTGATGCCGCCGTGCTTCCGCCGCGAAGCCTCATCGTGACACCTTCCAGGATGAGCTCCCGGATGGTCGTACCCTCATTGGCCGCACGGATCTTCATCTCGCGGTATACGGGATCCGGGAATTCGACAGTTGTTCTCATCTTCGTTGGCTCCAGATCCAGACATTTACGTCACGAGCAAGCTGTGAGCTCATCGATCTGCTCGTTGGTCAGGTGGAGCGTGCCCGGATGCGAGGAGGGAGTCAGCGGGAATTGCAGCTTTCTCACCGGCTTCTCCCCGGTTCCTTCAAGCTCGCGTTGAATGCCACGCAAGAGAATCTGGCGTACGGGCGTTCCTTTTTGCGCGGCCTTGATCTTCAGATCGCGGTAGGTCTCGTCCGGAATGTCTACTGTTGTACGCATATTTCCATATTACCATATTTATGTATCGATGCAGATTTCCCTCCGCCTCTCAGCCTGCGATGCAAGCCCGAATGAGGGCACTACCAGGCGCCTGGGTTTGAGCATCACAACCAGCTCAAAACCTTCAAGAGTCCATGAGTTTTCTGCTAAATTCCTTTACCGGAACAACTTTGCCCGGTTTGGCGCATCTTATGGCGGTGGGCATCATCGGGGTTATTGACAAAGATTTCCCGGCAGGCCTATGGTGACTAAGTTTTGGTGAAAGGCAGGAAAGCAAGATGGTCGCCTACTTTCAGCTGCAGCCCGCGGAAGCGGAGCTTCAAGAGCTGGCAGAGCAATACTGGCAGAGGACAGGGGAAAAAGAACAGGAACTGGAAAAAGCGGCATTTGAAGCCGGCGAGGCGATTCGGAACGGCGACTTTACGCTGGCCAATCTTGAAGCTATCGTGCGCTGGAAATCAGAGCGCGTGGTTCATTACCTGATCGGCAACAGCAATGAGAAGATCCGGCGGGTACTGGCGGTGGCCGCGGCGGCAGACGCCTCGACAGAAACCGCAGTGACGGCGCTGCTGGAGTTGCAGGGAGTGGACATCCCGGTGGCGTCGGCGATTTTGGCCGCCATCTACCCGGAGCGATACACGGTGCTCGATTTCCGGGCTCTTGAGGCCCTCGGCCATGCCCGCCACGATGTCCACTTCTACGAGGAGTATCTCGACTTCTGCAAACGCCTGGCCGACAGCAACATCGTCAAACCGCAGAGCAATTTACCGGCGCCCACGCCGCTGCGCACGCTGGACCGCGCACTGTGGGAGTGGTCGAGGAGCCACACCGGATAACGGACGCCGGGCAATTTTGCCGGCCGGTCGTTTAGAATCGCCCTGGTGAGCAACTCCTTTGAAATCGGGCCGGTCCATGTTGGTGCGGGCCGGCTTTTTCTCATCGCCGGTCCCTGCGTGATCGAGAGCGAAAGCCACGCCCGGTGCATGGCCGACGCCGTTCAGCGCATCGCGGCCGATCTCGACATTCCTTTCATCTTCAAAGCCAGCTACGACAAGGCCAATCGCACCAGCGTGAGGAGTTTTCGAGGTCCGGGCCTTATTGAAGGCACGCGGATCCTCAAGAAAATCGCGCGCGAAACCGGTCTCCCGGTGCTTACCGACGTGCACGAGCCGGCCCACTGCGAAATCGCCGCCGAGGCGGTCGACGTGCTGCAGATTCCGGCATTCCTCTGCCGACAGACCGACCTGCTCACCGCCGCCGGCAAAACCGGCCGCGCCGTCAACGTGAAAAAAGGCCAGTTCGTCGCGCCGTGGGACATGACGCATCCCATTGAAAAGGTTCGCTCCACGGGCAACGAGCGTGTCTTCCTCACCGAGCGTGGCTCCAGTTTTGGCTACAACAACCTGGTGGTCGACTTCCGCTCTCTGGCCGTGATGCGCAGCCTGGCGCCGGTGGTACTTGACGCAACTCACTCCGTCCAGCAGCCTTCGGCGGCCAACGGCGTGAGCGGCGGCCAGCCGGAGTTCATTCCGCTGCTGGCGCGCGCGGCGGTCGCGGCGGGCGTTGACGGCGTGTTTCTCGAGGTCCACGACGATCCGGCCAACGCCAGGTCCGACGGCACCAACGCGCTCGATTTGAAGCTGCTCAAGCCGCTGCTCGAAACGCTGCTGGCCATTCACGCGGCGGCCAATCCCGTATCCTGATTCCTGTTCGAGAGGCCGATTCCATGAGTGATTTCCCTGCGAGGTTTTTCCCTGCCATGAAAAGAATCTCCATTCTCTCGCCGCTGCTGGCGCTGGCTCTGGTTGCCGCAACTGTCTGTGCGCAAGACACTTTGCCGGTGGCAACTTCCCGAGCCGCGTTGCCGCCGGCTCCCGCGCCACTCGCTATCCCGCAGCCCGGTCCGGCAACGGGCGCGCCTTACGCGCCGCAGCCGATCCTGCCTGGTGGCATCGTGGTCACGCTCTATCCGCCGGGGTCGCCGTTTCTTAACATGCAGCGGGTGCGCGAGGCCGAGCAATACTACATGAGCCACGACACGCCGGGACGCGTGAACGCGATCGTCAACATTCACAATCCATCCATTGAAGTGCACACGGTTGAGGGATACATCAGCACCGGAGCGGCGGTGATTCTGGCGCCGGGCGGCGGGCATCGCACGCTGAATGTGGGCGGCGAAGGCGCTGATTTTGTGCCTTTTTTCGCCAATTACGGCGTGACGACTATCATTCTGCGCAACCGTCTGCGGCGCGACGGCTACAATCCGCAGACCGACGAAACGTACGATGCGCTGCAGGCGATCCGCATGATGCGGGCGCATGCCAAGGAGTGGCGCATCGATCCCAACAAGATCGGAATCATGGGATTCTCGGCGGGCGCGGAGCTGGCTTCAAACACCGCCGTGCTTTACGACGAATTTGACAAGCAGAACAGCGGCGCCGGCGATCCGCTGGCCGGCATCTCTTCGCGGCCTGATTTTGTTGGACTTATCTATCCCGGACCGTCGCCGTTTTCGCCCGGACACACGGCGCCGGCGATTCCCCGCAACGTTCCGCCCAGCTTTATCGTGTGCGCCGGGTCTGACGACCGGGTTCACGCGCAGTGGGCCGACGACTACTTCAGAGCCATGCTCAACCTGGGCGCGCCGAACCTGGAGATGCACATCTACGCCAACGGACGGCATCCCGGCGACACGCTGCGCGACGGCTCGCACATGAGCGGAGGCTTGACGGATCGCAACGGGACGCCGTTCGGGACCTGGCAATTCCGCTTCATCGACTGGTTCCGCGACCTGGGATTTATGGGCAAACCCAGCGTAGAAACCAAGGCTGCTCAGGACATTAAGTACTTTTTGAGCGAGCCGGCGGGCGCGAGACCGTAGAAGTTCGGCTGCTCAGCGGTCAGTGGTCGAAGACTGTGCGCTGCGGTATGGGCCGGGCACGTGACGCCTAGCGCGGCTGGGCCTGTGCAATGTCAGGTATGTCCACGGTTCAATTTGTCAGGGATGTACCCGGTCTGACCACTTCTCTACGCCCCCCCCATCTCTGCAAAGAAGCCGTTTGTTTCCAGCGGTATGCGAGACGGGCCCCCGCCGCAGCTACTTGATTCTGCGGGAGTTGACTCGCAGATACCTCTGCGCCAAGGGGTTACGGGTTTTTCTTGGCTGCAGCGGCGACGCCGGAGGGTGGTGAGCCTCTTACCTTGCCACTCTATTTACGATTGTGCGCCAAACGGGGAATTAATCTGCAAAAGAAGTGAAAATAGTTTGAGCGGTCAGCCGGTAGCAAGTCGGCGAGTCAGCAAGTCAGCAAGTCAGCGAGTCAGCGGGGAGGCGGGGTGGCGCGGATTGGGGTTTTGTAGCTGAATTTGCTTGAATTGGGGCTTGGATCGGGGTGAATTTGGCGGAACAGTGGATGGGGAAGACGGTCGATCTTCGGGGGACCATCTGGACGTGCTGATGGGGGTGACGGTGCGGGGCGCACGGGGGCGCGGTTGATTACCAGGGACCGCTGGCATTGCTATTTGCAGAGCTGGCGGGAGTTTGAGTTTGTTATTGGCGGGTGTGGTGAGGGGTGGTGTCGGGCGACGCTAGCTATTAGCTCGTGGGGGTTTGGGCTGGGTTGGGGTTCGTGCTGAAACCCGCAGGCTCATCGTCCCGGATGTGTTTGGAAAAATGCGGCGATCCTCGATTCGATTTCTTTTTTCGATTTCGCACATGGCTGAAGCCTTTCGGCCCATTTACGCCCTGGGTGGATAACGTCCCAGGGAGATTTTTTTGTTGATGCCTTTCGGAGCCAGGGTCGTGGTTTCCGAATCCGTCAATCTCTGAGTTCCAAGCGGCGAGAGATCCAGCCACCGCAAAAGTTGTCGTCCTGAGCAGAATTTAGTCAACTCAACTAGGTTTGCCGACTGGCGGATCGGCCGTGTACCACCCGTCGCTCAGATCATTCCAGGTAGGGTTAGTTTTTTCAATCAAGGCAACTTTCTTTGCCCGAATCCACCCTTTCAACTGCTTCTCCCGCGCAATCGCGCCTAGCGAGCTCGCGAATCGCTCGAACCAGACAAGCCGATTGCAGTTATATGTTGCGGAAAATCCCTGGTGAGTCTTTTGTCTGTGTTCGAATATCCGTTTCAACAGAGGTAGCTATCTGCTTCATTCAGGCAAGCACAATATGTGGGGTTTGACGAGGGGCCGGGCACGCAAGATGTTGGGGGCCACCTGAGTCAAGCAGATAGCTACCTCAACAGATTGCCAGTCATGCCGATGTATAGCGTGTGGCTCCGACTAGCCACGATGTAGGTGAAGTAGACCTTCTCCGGCATGGCGAGAATCTAACGCAAATTGTCGAAGATGGCAACGGCCGGGAAGTTCGTTGGCCGTCGTTTCCCCTTCGGCCTCAATGCACTTGCGTCGCCACAAAGCTGTCATCCTGAGCGAAGTTCGGCGCGTTTTCTGCGCCAAACGCAGTCGAAGGACCTGCGGTTGCCTTTGTCTCCGCCTTTCCAATTCCAATTCAATCAAGCCGGGTCAATAGGCGCAAAGTGGGGGGCCGTTCCGGAACTCAGGTCAAAAATCGAAAGACATTATCAAATACATTTCGAGGGCCTTTCCGCTAAGATGTGGACAAGTTCGATGGCTGACGACGAAAAGATCGGAAAACCTTGGCGAGATGACGAACTGGATGCCATCATCGCGGACTATTTCGCCATGCTCTCGGCTGATCTCGCTGGAGAGCCATACGTAAAATCCCGGCATAGTGCAGCCCTCATGGTGCAGATTGGTCGCACCCACAGGTCCGTCGAGTTCAAGCACCAAAACATCTCTGCCGTGCTCGACGAGTTGGGGCTTCCGTGGATTCCAGGCTACATGCCAAAGAGGAACTATCAGAACGCGATCTTCGATGGAATCGATCGATACCTCACCTTCCACCCAGAGATATTAGTGCCGGCCACGGCCCCGCAAACGGAATCGACCTTATCGTCGGCAATTTTTGTAGATCCGCCGTCCGCAACAGGGGCTAAACAACCGATTCCGGAAAGGCTGCAACGGCTCGTACGAAAATTTGACCCGGTAGAGCGAGACCACCGCAACCGCTCGCTAGGAAAGGCCGGCGAGGCCTTTGTGGTCGACGTTGAGCGAAGACAACTCGCTCAGGCTGACCGAGAAGATCTGGCGCGAAAGGTCCGATGGGTGTCGGAGGAAGACGGAGACGGCGCCGGCTACGACGTCTTCTCATTTGACCCGCGCGGCCATGAGCGATTAATCGAGGTGAAAACCACGAATGGCGCCGCGCGAACTCCATTCTTTCTGAGCCGCAACGAGTGCGAGTTAGCTACGGAGCGCTCATTGGATTGGCGCATCTACAGGGTGCATCTGTTTGCAAGACAGCCGCGCATTTTCACGATATCGCCGCCGCTTGAAAACAAAGTCCAGCTCAGGCCTGAAACTTGGCGGGCGTCCTTCTAGGTATTTGCTGCACAGGTCCGCTTCTTCTTGGACAGATTGAGTTTTCCTTGAGTCACCCACACCCAAGCTGCGATCCACGCACCATCTTCCGCGATGCTCACCTGCGGCCCATCGTCAATCTCAATGTCGGAGGTTGACGTCGTGTATTGTTGACGGGCCTGGGCGATGTACGCCGACGCAATGGCCCTCTCTTCGTGTGTGGGATTCGGTTTGGCAGATTCGACGGTGCCTTGATTTTTGCTCATGACGACTTCAACCTCGTGCTTGCAGGGTGGTCAATAGTTGCTTGTTTGGCAGGCCCGAGAAATTGTTATTGGTCCGGCCCGGTTGGGTTGCGATGGAGAACGACAAACGACAGAAGCAAAGGCAGAGGCAAAGGCAACCGCAGGTCCTTCGACTCCGTTTGGCGCAAAGAACGCGCCAAACTACGCTCAGGATGACAGATTTGTGGTGGTGCTATCCTCTTACCTCACTTTTGTGGTGGTGCTATCCTTTCGCTTCACATCGATGAGTAGAGTCCCACATCTGGACAGATTATGCATTGGATCGGACGATCCTGATGCGGATTTTCCGCGCATGTGCCTTTGCGTTCTGTGGATATTCGAGGACGATCCAATCGTCCTTCCCTGCGGGGTCGGCCTTCGGAAATTGCCTGGTTCGTGCGCGCTCAATCGGTTCGGGTTTGGGATTCGCGGTATCGCACGCCAGGGCAAGAAGAACTGAATGCGGATTCTTCGGCTTCGCTGCGCTGCGGTTATTTGCAGCCGTAATCCGGGGTTAGGGATTGGCCGTTCAGGGTGAAGCAGGAGATGCCGTTGATGTCGGTGCTGAGGGTGCGGATTTTTGCTTCTTGAAGCTCCTCCAATACTTCGTGGCGGGGATGGCCGTAGCGGTTGTGGAGTCCGCAGGAGATGACGGCCCACTGGGGCCGAACCAAGGCGAGGAACTCAGGACGCGTGGAGGTGATGCTGCCGTGATGTCCCACTTTTAGGAGGGTGCTTTGCAGGCCCTGGCCGGGAAGATTGGCGTGGGCGACCATGGCGTCTTCGATGGGGGATTCGGCGTCGCCTTCGAGCAGGACGGAGGTTTGGCCGTAGGCGACGCGGAGGACGAGCGAATCGTTGTTGGTGGGCGCGGGGCCGGGCTGGTAGTTGGGAAACGGAGCGAGGACGTTGACCTGGGTTGCGCCGAAGGCGAAGGCCGCGCCGGTGCGGAAGCTGCGCACGCGGACGTGGAGGCTGGCGGCCTGGTCGAGCAGCGCGTTGTAGGCGCCGAAGCGGGGATTGTTGCCGACCCATAGCTCGTCGGGATGGAAGTTGCGCAGGATGGCGGGGAGTCCTCCCATGTGGTCGGAGTGGGCGTGGGTGAGGGCAACAGCGTCAAGATGGCGGATGCCGCGGGCCCAGAGGGTGGGTGAGACGACGTCTTCGCCGATGTCGAAGTCCTGCGGAGCCTGGCGCGGACCGCCTCCGAAGCCGCCGCCGTCGATGAGAAGGGTTTTGCCGTCGGGCGTGATGAGGAGGATCGAGTCGCCCTGGCCGACGTCGATGGCTTCAATGAGTAGCGCGTGGGGCGGGCGCTGAATGGGCCGCGGAGCGATGGCGGCAATGGCGGCCACGAAGAGCGCGGCGATGGCGAGGCGGCGGGCAGCGCGGCTGCGCAGGCCTTGGTGGGCGAGCAGGATGGATGCGGCGAGGAACGCGCAAAAGGCGGCGGATTGCCAGAGAAGCGGGGTGGGAATGCGGAAATCTCCAAATGTCAGAGAGCCGAAGAGGTGAACGAGGCCGACTCCGATGTGGAGGACGAAGGCAACGATCATGGCGGGGAGAACGGCTGCGGCGGGCCACGCAACGAGCAGGAGCATGGTGAGCAGCGCGGCGGGCATGAGGACGGCGAGCAGCGGCAGGATGAAGAGATTGACGGGCAGGGCGAAGAGGGTGATGCGGTGGAAGTAGACGGCCATGGGGAGGGCCATGGCGAGTTCGACGACGCAGGAGACGACGACGAGTTCGACGATGCGGATCAGGAAGCGGACGGCGAACGGAAAAACGCGCCAGGCGATGGTGGGGTTGGCGGCGGCCTGGAGGCGCTGAGCGGCCATGCGCAGGGTGAAGCGGAACTGGGCGAGCGATGGGGCGAATGTGGCGTCGAGAGCGATGAGCGGGAGGCCGCGAATGGCGGCGAGGTACGGATGGATGGTGGCGCGGAGAAGCGGCGCGGCGATTCCGGCGATGGCGATGACGGCGAGCAGGGTCATCTGCAGGCTGGCGTCAAAGAGGCTGCGGGGGCTGACGGCGAGCAGGCAGAGAGATGCGAATCCGATGGTGTTGAGGGGGCTGCGATCGCGATAGATGAGGCGGCCGAGCAGGTAGAGGGTGACCATCCAAAGGGAGCGCTGCACGGGCGTGGCGAAGCCGGTGAAGAGGGCGTAGGCGAAGGAGGCGGCGATGGTGAGCAGGGTGGCGGGGACGCGCGGCATGTGCAGGCGGCGGGTGATGAAGAGGATGCATGCAGCGACGATGGCGAGATGGAAGCCGGAAACGACCAGCATGTGAAAGGAGCCGGTGCGCTCGAATCCGACGCGGAGAGAGTGGGTGAGGAAGGTGCGGTCGCCGGCCACCATGGCGGCGAGCATGATGGCGTCGTCCTGGGTGAGGCGGAGGGGCGCGGGAAAGCGGCGCATGGCTGCGGGCAGGGCAAGCAGGCGAGCGGTGGAGGCGTGTTGCAGGGCGGTGATGCGGCAGGGGAGGGACGACCACCCCAGCGACGAAGACCTGTCGCCGGGGACCCCGGGGGAACCGTGTGAGGAGCCGAGGCGCTCTACGCGATCGATGGAGACGGTGGCGGTTGAAGTGATTCCCTGATCGAGGAGGTAATCGGCGCGGCTGAAGACGCCGGGGTCGCGATAGGCGGCGGGTGGAAGCAGGCGAACGATGGCGCGGATGCGGTCGCCGCAGCGGAAGGGCTGGGTGAGGAAATTGGGGGAGGGCCAGCGGACGGTGAGGCGCACGCCGCCGGTGACGGGGATTTGATCGTCCGCGGCGTCGCTAACCTGCTCCGCACTAGAGAGGCGGAGGTCGACGCGCTGGGAGGGTGACTGGAGGATGGGCTCGTCGATATTCTGCTCGATTTCAGTGCGGACGGGTCCGGTGTCGACGACGGTGCCTTCGACGGAGCGAAGCAGATCGTCAGAGAGCGCGGCGAGTGCGGGCGCGGGTGCGGGACGGGGCTGCATGAGGGCGCACCAAGTGCCGAGCAGCAGCCAGAGAAAGGCGAGCGGGAGCCATGCGATGCGCTGGGCGCGGAGGGCGGCCACGCAGCAGAGGATGGCGATGGCGGCGAGAGCGATGAGAACCAGGCTGGGACGGAGCCAGAGGCAGCGGGCGGCGAGGATGCCGGCGGCAAAGAGACCCGCGGCATGGAAGAGCGGCACGGCGCTGAGGCCGAAGGCGGCCTGCGCGGAGGTGGGTGGATCCGATTGCATTCCGCCTGAGACCTGAGTGGAGTGTAGAGGCAAGCCTAACAGGCGCGGCAGAGGCCTGCCGGGGGTGTCAGCGGCGCAGGCGGACTACGGATTCGAGATGGAAGGTCTGGGGGAAAAGGTCGGCGAGGGTGAGGGATTCGATGACGTAGCCGGAGGCGATGAGGGCGCGCAGGTCGCGAGCCAGGGTTGCGGGGTCGCAGGAGACGTAGACGAGGGAGGGCGCGGCGAGGTCGGCGAGGAGGGTTGTGATTTCAGGGCCGAGGCCGGTGCGGGGCGGGTCGACAACGATGAGATCGGGGCGGTTGGAGCGGGGCGCGCGGCGGAGGAAGTCGAGCGTATCGGAGTGGATGGCGGTTGCGGGCATGCCGCCGAGGTTGGCGGTGAGAGCGGCGGTCGAGTTGGGAGCGGATTCGACGGCGACGACGCGGGCGAAGGTGGATGCGAGCTTGCGTGCGAAGAGGCCGACGCCGGCGAATAGGTCCCAGGCGAGGGCGCCGGTTTGGTTGGAGGTGACGCGGTCGACGAGGGCGTCGACGAGGAAGCGATTGACCTGGAAGAATGCGCCGTGGTCGACGCGATAGGCGACGCCGGCGGCCTGGTAGGCGAGAGACGGTTCGCCCCACCGGGCGATGGCGCGGAGCGGGCGGACTTCAGATGTGTATTCGACGCCTTTGAGGGCGGGAATTTTTTCGGCGAGGGCGCGGGAAAAATCCTCGAGTTGCAGTTTGGTTGGGGCAAGAGTGTAGAGGCCGGTGAGCAAAGCGGTTTCGTCCGCGTTGCAGAAGAGCGAGATTTCAGAGGGACGCAGCTGGGCAGGGGATTGGCGCGTAATTTCAGCGATGGCCTGGGCGGCATGGACCAGCAGCGGCGCGGCGATGGGACATTCGGCGATGGGAACGATGGTGTTGGAGCGGCGGGCGCGGTAGCCGGGATTTCCCTGGGCGTCAAAGGCGAGGCGGATGCGGTTGCGCCAGGCCCAGGGCTGGGCGGAGAGAACGGGGATGTTTTCGGGAGCCGGCACGCCGCCGCGCTGAAGGGTTTCGCGCAGGATGGATTGCTTGAAGCTGAGCTGGGCCTCGTATGTGGCGTGCTGATAGCTGCAGCCGCCGCAGACGCCGAAGTGGCGGCAGGCGGGTGCGATGCGGTGCGGAGATGAAGTGACGATTTCAGCGATTTCGGCGGTTGCGTAGCCGCGCTTGTGCTCGACAATGCGCACGCGGGCCTGTTCGCCGGGCAGCGCGAGCGGGACGAAGACGGCCTTGCCTTCGAAGTGGGCTAGAAAAGCGCCGCCGTAGATGGGCTTTTCGATGGTGACGGGCTTTTCGATCTGGACGGGGATGGTCCCGGCTGGGGAGGGCTCATCGTTTCCCACGCTTGCGCCACGTGCGCGGAAGGATGGGGCGCCCGTAGGTTTGTGCGGGGCGGACTTTGGGGCGCGATTTTGTCTGGGACGTTTCATTGCTGGCTCATGTAAAAGAGGCTTAGCCGGGGCAGGTTGTAGTGAACCAGCAGTTGTTTCTGCTCGAACTGACGCATTACTTGCCGGATTTGCACCACGCCCATGCGGCTGCGGTAAGGCGCAAGCTCGCGGGCGGCGTGTTCCTTGAGGCCGACCATAAGCTCCTCGGGCGCGGCGGCTTTGACCGCATCGAATAGCTTTTCTTCAAGCACGGTGAGCGAGCTCTCCAGAGTTTCAAGGTTGACGGTTCCTTTTGTAGACGCGCGCACATCGGCGGCCAGTTCGCGGAGGCGGGCAGCGGTTGCGGCGCAGGATTCAGGCGCGACGGCAGCGGCGTCGAGAGCGGCGGCGGCCGATTCAAGATGAGCGGCGACGCGCTCGTGCTCAAAGCCGGATTCGCGGGCGGGAGCGGCAGCGGGAGCACGGCCGGCGGAGGCTTCGTTCATTTCGACGGCGGTTTGCATCACCGCCTGCGCGCACCAGGCCAGGCCGTTGATGCGCCTCATGCGGCCGCGCTTCTGGCGGGCCTCATATTTGTCAAAGGCCGCATCGATGCCGCGCAGGGCCGCTTCGAGAGGGATGCCGGCATCGCGCCAGGTCTCGATCAGCGCCCAGTCGAGCGTGGAGAGCAGCAGGATGGAGCCGCGGCGCTGCTGGAAGCGGTCTTCGATCTCGGTGAAGTAGTTGAAGTAGTTGAGCACGGCGTCTTCTTATTTTCGCAGACTGCGGATCGGCGCAGTACGGTGCAAATTCATGCGCGGCGGATTTGCAGGCGCGGCGGCAAGACAAGAGAGCGGCTTTTGGTTTGGCGGTAAAACGCGCGTTACTTTGATTATTGCGACTGCACCCTGCCGAATGTCACCATAATGCCAGCTCCCCTGAAAGGGCGAACACGGGGCGTCCATCTGTCGAGTGATACGATTCCTCCAGCGGAGGGTCTGAACGTGTACTTCTGCAAGAGATGTCTCTGGCCAACTTTGGCCTTCTCGACAATCAGCTCTATCGCAATCGGCCAGGAGGTCACGAAGCTCCGAGTCGTGAGCGAAGAGAGGATCCCTCAATCGGTCTACGAACAAGTTGCAATGGGCGGCCAACGAGACACTATTCAGTGCGGGGTAAACCAAAGCCTGTGGTTTCCTGCGTTGCGCGGATACTCCGAAACCGTATCGTCTCTGGTGCGCTACTCGAAAAAGGAAACGGTCAAAATCGACATTGATTCTGTGCCAGAACTGGCACATGGGAGCATCGAGTATTACTCGCCGTCGTCTGACGGAGGCGTTCTAGCCCTCGTGAGGTCAGTGAAAGAGTACTCAAAGATAGACGGTTGGGACAACAGGCCGCAGAAATATGGCGACTCCTTCGCCGTTAAGTTCTCTCCGCAAGGAAAGGCGCTGTCTGTTATTCAGTTATCGGTCGAAGAGGCAAAGCAGCCCCTATTGAAGCTAACCGGGCTGGCTGAACTTGCAAATGGGTGAATGATTGCCGGTTCGGCACTCGAAGGAGACCGCATCCGAGTCGCCATTCTCTTGTTTAATACTTCCGGCAAGTTCAGATCGTCCCTGGCTCTTCCAGACAACGTCAATAAAGCAAGCTACTCAAAGAGTGCGCCTACGATGTCCGTTTTCCGCCCGACAGTCGTCGTTGAGCCGGACGGAACATTTCTAGTGATTCGCGGATTCTCTGACCAGCCGATCTATCACATTTCAAGAACCGGGGAGCTACTCGGTTCAATCAAGCTGAATCCGAATGGGATCATCTTTTGGTCGCCTCGGATCGATGGCACCAGGCTCTTCGTCCAGGTGGGAGTAAGTTCCCCTCAGGTCGGCGAATTGGATAGAGTCCCAATAGTGCATCCTCGGGAAGCATTCTCGCTGTTCGATCTTGCCAGCGGGAGCCTCTCAAATGTGCTCACGCTTGACGGCGATATCGGGGGAACGGTGGGTTGCTTTCAAAACGAAGGCGTTCCGCGATTGACTGTGGTCGGGCTGGGAATCGATGGAAGCGACTCATTCTGGACCGTACGTGTTTTGGAGCCAGCCGAGAAGTGGACGACATCTTCGGTATTGTGATTTCCAAAGAAGTGTTGACAGCGATTGACGCGCAGAGGGCTCGATGCGCGGCTTGCGGCCGGCGCTCGCGATCATTGCGATTTGGCGCTACAAACTTCAACGAATGCCGGGCACCGATTTTGCCGCTTCCTTACTCGCGCATTGACTGCGACGAACCAGAACGTTACGACATGGCGAGAGCCGCCCTGCTAGTCTTGCAGTGATGGAAAATCCTGCAATTCAGACCAACGGGCTCACGCGACTCTTCGGTACGCTGGCTGCGGTGGAGGATGTCACCCTCAGCGTGGCTCCAGGGCAGTTCTTTGGTTTTCTGGGGCCAAACGGCGCGGGGAAATCTACCACGATCAAGATGCTAACCGGGCTATTGGAACCAAGCGCCGGGACCATTGACATTCTGGGCCAGCGGTTTGGTCCCGAATCCCGAGAGTTGAAACGGCAGATCGGCGTTGTGCCGGAGGGGATGGCGTTATTAGGACGATTGACTGCACCCGAGTATCTGCACTTTGTGGGCCGCATGTATGGCCTGGATGCAGCGACGACCAATCAGCGAACGGAAGAGCTGCTTGAATTCATGCAACTGGCCGGCGAAGGCCGGAAACTTGTGACGGACTTCTCGCACGGAATGCAGAAGAAGCTGGCAATGGCAGCCGCCGTGATTCATGGGCCCAAGGTGCTGTTTCTCGATGAGCCGTTTGAGGGCGTGGACGCGATTGCAGCGGGGATGCTGAAGAACATGCTGACAGGGATGATCAACCGCGGAGCGACTATTTTTCTCACCACTCATGTGCTGGAGATTGTGGAGCGGTTGTGCAGTCATGTGGCAATCATCTCGAAAGGGCGGCTGGTGGCCATTGGATCGCTCGATGAGTTGAGGGCCGGCGTGGCCAGCGCACTGCCTGGTGTCGAGCAGGGGCAACGGTTCACCTTGGAGGAGATTTTTCTGGCGATTTTGGGAGCGGACGGTCACCGGGAGTCGACGCAGGAACTTTCATGGCTGGCGTAACCGGAGTTGGCGTGAACGGGGCAGGCGGAGGAATGCTCGGCCGGGAAGCCCGGGCGCAGTACGCGGCCATGGCTCGATTGCGTTGGCGGATGTTTGTGCATGGTCTCGGCTCTATTCACGGCCTGCTTGATCTGGGCGCCACTGGGATTGCGTGGGTGTTCTACTCCATTTTGGGGCTGGGTCTGGGAGTTGGCCTTTGTGCCGCCGCTTACTCGTTAGCATCAAGCGCATCATGGCAGTATTTGCCGATCCTGTTTTGGGCGATTAGCTTTCTCTGGCTGCTGTTCCCGGTGCTGATCGCTTCATTTCAAGAGCAGTCCGATCTGGGAATTCTGCTGCGTTTTCCTGTGCATTTCGGGTCGTACTTCCTTCTCTATTTGATCTCCGGCTTGATGGAAGCTTCCACCATTGTAGGTGTGCTCTGCTGTTTGGGCGTCTGGCTTGGAATCGTCATGGCGCGGCCGGATTTGTATTTGTGGACGACGCTCGGACTGTCGATGTTCGCGGTCTTCAACATTCTGTTGGTGTGCGCTGTCTTTGCCTGGATTGAGCGCTGGCTGGCGCAGCGAAAGACCCGGGAGATTCTGGGCGCAGCATTCATGGTTCTTATGGTGAGCGTGCTGGTGATCAATGGAGTGTTTAGCCAGAAGCGCCTTGAGGGCCGGAAGAGCCACAAGGAACAAGCAGCGCCCTTGAGCGAGGCACTGGACAAATATGCGCCGTTGCTGAAGACTGCAAACCTGGTGCAGCAATGGCTACCGCCCGGGCTGAGCGCGCGCACGTTGCAGCGGACGACGGAGCAAAAACCCGTGGCGGGGTTTGCGTCACTGAGTCTGCTCGGGCTTTGGGTGGTGGTTGCGGGAAGTGCGTTGGCAGGCCGTCTCAAGGCCCAGTATCGGGGACAAAACCTGAGTTGGGCTTCGAGCCGGGACAAAGCGACCGACCGCGGGAGCGGGTGGACGTTGGGCGGCTCTGGTCCCTTTGCCGCAATTGTGGAGAAGGAGTTGCGGAGTCTGCTGCGTACGTTGCCATTACTCTGGGCAGTGAGTGTACCTTTGCTGTTTGTGCTGGTGATTGCAGGCGTGTTTCATCGCAGCCCCTCCAGCGGCATGAATTCGTTTCCGTATGCGTTTCCTTTGTGCGTGGCTTACGCACTTCTTGGATTTACGGGATTGTTTTACAACAATCTGGGTGCTGAAGGAGCCGGGATTCAGTTGTTGTTCTTCTCTCCTAGCCGATCAGGACAGTTATGCTGGCCAAGAATCTGCTTCACTCCATCTTGTTCGTCCTCGTAGGATTCGCTGCGGGCGCCCTCAGCTGTTTTCGGTTGGGAGTTCCGCCGCTTGTGGTGCTGGTGGATACCGGCGCGTGGCTTCTATTTGCGCTGCCTTGCAATCTGGCCACGGGAATCATCTTTTCACTCGCAATGCCGTACCGCATCAATCCGGGCCGAATCACGCGGCCGGCTGGAGCGCAGGCGAATACGTTGCCAGCCATGTTCATTCAGTTGGGAGTGCTCGGCGTCGGGGCGTCGGTCTTTTGGATCTGCTGGTCTTTGAAGGACCGGTGGCTACCCGTGCCCATATTTTTAGCGCTGGCCCTGGTCGCATTACTTTTCTGGATGCGCGTATTGCACTACTCGGATGACAATGCCAACCAACGCAGGGATTCACTGATAGCGACGCTGATGAAGGGTGGGTAGATGTTCCGTCCCGAAGGCGCCGGCCTCTCTCTCACCAAGACCCTTGAACTTGTTTGATCGGCATCCTCTGGAGTTATGCGGTGACGAAGTATCAATCGTTCCCAGGCTTAGATATCGCTTTG